>VMHT01029832.1_pt1 | contig 30476 bp, 39 predicted proteins | sample 4693611 | NCBI WGS metagenome assembly VMHT01 (sample SAMN12280063, study PRJNA550983) | marine metagenome | isolation source: seawater sampled from same location over 5 years 0.02-0.2 micron viral filtrate | place: USA: collected off the coast of southern California halfway between the port... ... | reverse complement strand
CAAGCGAAGAAACGGATGACAAATGATAACACCTATAAACTATGGTTACTTCAACAACTTCTTGAAAGTAACAGATTGCCAGACGATAATACAGAATGGGAAGAAGAATTTGACGGAGGGCAAGACTTGGGGCAAAGACCAACAGAAACAACGCAAATCCAAAATCAGTTGGATGAACGACTTTCATTTAGGTCAAATCTTGTATACACAATTACAACAGGCGAACGACCAATTGCGGTGGAACTTACAAACTATGGTTATAGAGTGCATACAATTCACTAGCTACGGTGAAAGTGATTTTTATGATTGGCATAGGGATAATGATTTAGATAAACCTTTTGAAGATGGATACTTAGAAGGATTAGTACGCAAGATTAGTTTTAGTATTTTATTAAATGATCCAGCAGAATATGACGGTGGTAATTTTCAATTTGAAATAGGTAATCCTAATGACAAAGATAGAATTAAAACATTAGATAAAACTACGCAAGGTGGTGCTATTATATTTCCTAGTTACTTATATCATCGTGTTAAACCTGTCACAAAAGGTACACGCTATTCTTTAGTTGGCTGGGTATGTGGTCAACCCTGGAGGTAGTATGATTAACTATATTATTGCTGGTATCTTGTGCGTCTCAAACATACAATCGACAAATCTGTGTTTTGATGTTAGGATACCTGTGAAATTTGAAACCTTGGCAGAGTGCAATTTCAAGATGAATGAGTTGATAAACGTACTCCATCCAGAGTTTACAGAACGAGGTTTGTATATGCGTACTAAATGCTTTGAAGAAATGAATATGAATGGAGAGAATACTATATGGACTATTACAGATTAAAAGATGAAATTAAAAAACATGAAGGGCTAAGATTAAGAGCCTATCAGTTAGAATACAACACAGCGGATGGATTGGTAAAAGAACCATTCTTTACAATTGGCCACGGACACCGTGTTACAGAGAGTGATAACATAGATGTTACCAAAGAATATGGTTATGATTTTATAGAAACATTATTTGAAATAGATTTTTCTAAAGCCAAAGCTGGGGCAGATCAATTGTTAGGTGATTGTCATCCTATGGCGAAGGAAGCTGGAATAGAGTGTGTTTTTGTTCTGGGCAAAAATGGTTTTAGTAAATTTAAAAATACTATTAAATTAATTAAAGAAGGAAAACACGAAGAAGCATCCGAAGAAATTTTACGATCAAAATGGCATCGTCAAGTACCACATAGGGTGCAAGAAATATCAAGAAAGTTGAGGGAAATATAATGGCTTTATTTAGTTTACTTAGCCCATTAACAAACATTGCAAAAACTGTAACAGAATCTGTTGTTGAGGGTAGAAAATTAAAACAAGAGTTAAAGAACAGCGAAGTCAAAGCTAAAATCAAACAGCAAGAATTAATGGCTGAAGGTAAAATTAAATGGGAGAACCAAGCACAAAAGAATTTAGAAACATCGTATAAAGATGAAGTAGTCTTAGCTATTTTACTTGCACCATGTCTATGTGCTTTTTATCCACCAGCAGTAGAGCATATTAAAGTTGGCTTCTCCGTTTTAGAAGAACTTCCAGAATGGTATATGTGGCTACTTTTTGCGGGATTGTCTAGTGCTATAGGATACCGTGGCGTAGATAAATTAATGAAATTTAAAAAGTAAGTGGACATAAACAAAAGAATATTTTGTATCTCTGACCTTCATTCTCCCTACCAGCATAGAGATGCATTAGCTTTTATTAAAGCGTGTAAGAAAAAGTACAAGCCTACAAGATGGGTTTGTATGGGAGATGAGGTGGATGGTAATTCTTGGTCTTTTCATCAAACTGATCCAGATTTAGATGCACCTACTAAAGAATTAGATCAAGCTAAAATTTTTTTACATAAGTTAAAAGAGATTGTTCCCGACATGATGTTCTTACATTCTAATCATGGCTCCCTTCTCTACCGTAAAAGAAAACATCACATGTTACCAGAGCAAATGATGAAAGAATATGCTGATGTATTAGAAGTAGATAAAAATAAATGGACTTGGCACTCTCATATTCTTATTAAATCTAAATGGGGTTCTTTTTATTTTATACATAACCTTAATAAAGATTGTGTAAAGTCAGCCCAGGCTCTTGGCTATGATGGATATGTGCAATCACATTTTCACAGTTTATTTACCTGTACCTATTTTTCTACACCAGAAAGTTTAAAGTGGGCGTGTACGATTGGAAGTATGATAGATAAAGATAGTATGGCTTTTGCTTATTCCAGGAATGGATCACTAGCTAGACCTGTACTTGGATGTATGTTAATCAACAAAGGCATACCACATTTAATACCAATGCGATTATTAAAAGGTGGAAGGTGGGATGGCGAACTCACGAAAATATAAATCTATAACAGTACACGGTAAAAAGTATCCCGAAGTAGAAATACATTGGATGGATATTTTAGGTGACAGTAGTATTGCTACAGCAGAAGAGTTTGGAAAAATGAAACCAGCAAATTTAATTAGTAAATGTTATTTATACAAGCGAACAAAAGACTACATTTATACATTTGCTACCTATCAAGTAGATAATGAAGAATCTTACGGTGATCGCAATGTTTTTCCTGTAGGTATCGTTAAAAAGATTGTCAGAATACACCTTTAAATCCATTTCTAGCACCCTCCTAGGGTGATTGTGCCTTAAAAACACTAAACCTCTTGTATGGTCCTTATATGGCTAATTAGAGGGTGGGGCTAGTTTTTTTAGTAAGGAGTAACCAGCCCCTATTCTAAAGAAGGAAAAAAAAACAAAAACCTCTTTAGAAACTATATTAAATTCCACAATTTACGAAGCCAGATGTTGCCAAGTATTAAGACATACGGATTTTCTTTGTTATTTTCCATCCACTTCTCTATTTTTGCAGTATCAAAATTTATATCTTGTTCCGTCATAGGACCTCAATCCCATTTGCTTTACCAATGTGTACTTTAATTAGATTTCTTTCCTCCATACGTCTCAGCATATGCCAAACAGAAGTATGTGATTTTAATTCAAGATGATCTTTAATCTGTCTAAGTGTAGGTGATCTTTTTTCTTTATCTAAAAAATCTTTAATAAAATTTAAACACCTTTGTTGTTTCTCAGTTGGACCTATCATTTTGATTCCTTAATCTTTGCTTTTATTTGACGATGATAACTATCAAATACATCTGTTAGTTGTTTTTGCTGTGCTGGTGTAAGCGTTTTAATAACTGAGTCTTGATTAAAAAAATAATTTTCTAAATCTGCTTGTCTTGTCTCTAATGTAGACTCAGCATTTTTAATTATGCGTTGCATTGCAACTATAATATCATCTTGCTTTTTTGTATTAAGATTAACAACTTTTTTATCAGAAACTTTTACTAGCTTATCAATTGGCTGTGCTTGAGGATTAGATTTTTCACTATCCTCATCATCACCAATCTGCATACAAAATGTTTTAATAAATAAATATTTTATTGCATAAGAGTAAGCCTTACCTGGTCCTTTATCTGAACTATCAATACCGTATCCAGTAAAGCCATTAATGGTAATCTTCTCTTCCGGATTTTCTGCATTAATAAACTCACCATCAACTGTTGTGATAGTCATATTACCATTGGCAATTGTTTCTCTTATCTGAGGTATAAAAGTAATCTTTTCTTTTACTAATAAATCCTTCACCATGTCTGACACTTTATTCCAGGGCAGCACAGGATAGGGAATACCTTTAGCTTTATCTTTAACAATAGGCTGACATCCAGCCATAACATTGTTCATCTTTAAATATATATTACTCATTTAACTCCTTAATACCAAATCGTCTTGTGCTGTATCCTTCTTTAGCTGGAACTAACTTCTCTGGCTGTGGTTTATAATTTACGGTGGTGTGTCGTAGTTCATAGTTTTGACACTTGGCTACTTCGTTTTGACCTAATATAGACTTCATATGAATCTCTAAGTCATCTTTAATTTGTTTAGAATGTTTCATAATCTTTTCATTAGCTTTCCATTCATGTATCAAAGTAGGTAATTGATTATTGCCAGATAAATCTATTGGGTCTGCAATACCGTTACCTTTAATTAAACGACTAGCTTCAGAAGAACTGTCTGGATCATAATAATCCTCTGTTTCAACACGATGCCAAAAGTCTGTAACAGCTTCTGTTATTTTTTCTTGGACATCTCTATTAGAATATTCAACATACAATTGTAGATCCCAACCACTAACTAACCTTGCTACAATGCACCAAGAGAAATTACCGCAAAGCATTTGGCCTTGTGCTTGAATACGAACATTAGTTGGATATCCAGGTATCGTAGAATTCTTAATCTCTAATAATCCTTTACCTGTTAATGTGTGTGATACTTGAAAGTTATCTTTAAACTCAATGCTGTCTTGTATTGTTACATAGTAATCGGGTGATGATCCTAGACCTGGAACAAGAGGATTTCTATCTGCTTCAGTAGGTAATGAAGTAGTGACTTTTCCTATTTGGTTCAGTTTATCTAGGACCATCTGCCCTATAGTGCCTTCCATATAATTTCCAGCCCTAACTTTAGCGTTCACATCACCCAAGCGATTATCGACATGACCACTAACTCTAGCATCAATATGCCTTTTTAAGACATCGTTTCTGCTATTATACCCAGTAAAACCATCATGAGTTTCAACAATACTAGGTAATTCCGAACAGCCTAATTCTTTTCCAGTTATCGTAAGTTTAGGCATTTATTGACCTCCTATATTTAAGAGTACAAACAAAAAAATGGGGATAATGACACCAAGACTTAGTGTGAGAATAAAACTTATCAAAGTGATAATTAATCGGTATGATGCTTGTATGATTTTATTAGCGATACCAAGCCATTCGGGCTTAATATATAAATTTACTTGATCTCTTATTATTGTTAGATATTTATTTTTCGAGATCGGGGAGTTATCGTTTCTTATAATTACAGACATAGTGATCCTTTTTTAATATTAAGTAGTTAAATCAGAAATTTAAGAGATTTTATTTGTATAAACAGCAAATCATTCTTAAACATCAAATATAAACCCCAAAACCCTTTCCCTTGACAGAAGCCAGATTTTCCCTGTTTTCTGCTTTGGTGTATGTTTGCTTGTATCATGGTTTATATATGTTCTGATAACACCTTGTATATACGAACATTATGCGAACAGGTAGGGGGTAAAAGTACAGTATTAATATCTAGGATAAAGTCCTAGTACTTAGTCATAGTATTTTATAAGCGTAGTTTATGGGTAGCTAAGTTTTGAAAGATATTACCTTCCTGGGCATAATGATCAATCATGCGGGTATCACGGTGGCCTGTGACTTTCATAATGGTATGATCGGGAGCATTGGTATTTCTGGTTTGACTAATAAAGCCAATACGAAGGCTATGGCCCCCATACTTCTCTGGATTATACCCCGCTATTTTAGCTGTTCTCTTTACAATACCATTTACGGTAGCCCCGCAAATAGGCTGGTCTTTCTCATTGACAGCATTATTCTTAAAAATACGTCTAAACACATACCCCTCTTTAATACCACTAACACGCAGCCAATTATCCAATTGGGTTACCGCACAATACTTAGGAGTACGCATATAAGGAATTGGAATTAAGGTTCCCTCTCCGCTTTGATCAGTCTTGGATTTAGGCATCTTCCAGATAATACCTTGCGGACTAAAAGTTAAATCTTCTAGACGTACTTCCGCTATATTCTCTCTTCGTTGAGCCGATAAAAACCCAAATAATAAAACTGCTCTATCTCGTATATTACCAATGCTATGATATTCTAATACATCAATAAACTTCTTTAAATCTGAGGTCCAAATGGCTTCTTTACTTTCTGTTTTTGTTCCCTTGACACGCTTAATTCCACGCCACACCGACTCTAACACGGGATGATGCGGGTCCAGGTAATGACCTTTTAATCGGTGATAGGTACGAATAACGCCTAATCGTCTTTGTAGTGTAGAATGTTTTAAGGTCCTAGCTTCTCTAACCAGGAAATGAGCAATATTTTCATAACTTGCTGGTAATGGATTGACATCATAATCTTTGCAAAAAGATACAAAGGCATTCCAATCGGCTGTGTACGCCCTCTTTGTATTCTCAGCCACACTCTGTTTGGCATAATATATGGCTTCTTTTTGTAAATCCTTAATCTTTAAATGTTTAGAACTATCTTTTTTAATCAGATTATTCATAGTGTAACCACAGCACACAAATACATAAAATAATAGTCAGTAAATATACTGTACTTAATCATAGTATTTTCACTTAACAATTTTAACTTTGTAGCACATTTCATTGACATCTCTTGCAATAGGATGACCACCTAAAGTAATTATATTATTATGCTCAATACCTGTCATTAATCGTTCTTTAACATAAACAAACCATTCTTCTGATAATTCACTGGCTGGTACAAGATACTTTTTTCGTTGATCAAGTTTAATTGTATCATCACCGTGTTCAAATAAAACTTCCGTATCAATCATGTGATTAATAAATTTTAATGACCCATCTCTACTCATCCCTATCATGTGTTTTGCCATGTCAGTTTTTGAGACTAATTTTTGATCAAACCAGGACTCCATTAAAAAACACACACCTGTCCATTTAGGATGTGAATCAAAAAGTGTAAGTAATTTATAATCATAATACATTTCTGCTAGTTGTTTTATCCATCTCGTATAATTAGCTACATCTTTAGAATTAAGTTTTTTATATAACTGTGGAAATCTACTTTCCATTTTAGTTCTCATTACTTCCTCCTCTTTAAAATATTAGACACCGTAGATGGATACCAAGTACCACCACGCTGTGTAGTAACCCCTCTTGCATTTAATGCGTCTGCAATATCTTTTAATGATGATAAGCCAGAAGCCTTTATCCCGTCAATCAAAGGTAGTATCTCCCAAGCAAAAATATTAGCTTCTTCATTCTGGGCCTTGTTCCCCTTTTTACCAGCTTTTAAGCGTAGATTCTCATGGGGATTGCCTAATTTAACGCCTTTAGCCTTGGCTACTGCTAATGCATCCTTGGTTCTTTTTCTTATCCTAGAACTCTCATCTTCTGCCATAGCACCCATAATTTGTAGGGTTAACTTATTGGCTTGTGGCATATCACAACAAATAAATTCTACGCCAGACTCCATCAAAGTAGCAAGGAATAATAAATTCCTGGATAAACGATCTAGCTTTGCAACAATAAGTTTAGCACCTGTTTTTTTACATAGTTTTAATGCTTCTTTAAATTGCATCCGTCTATTGTTACGACCACTCTCTACCTCAGTAAACTCCCCTACTAACTTCCAGCGACCACCGTTTAAATGATCCTGGACTGCTTTCTGCTGTGCTTCTAAACCATAACCTGTATCACCTTGTTTCTTTGTTGATACACGGTAGTACGCAACATACTTTCCGTAGTGTGCTTTACCAGCTTTACTGTTACCCATTAACTCTGAAGCATCTTGAAAGAATGATTTCTTAGGCATTAGTTCTATTCCTTTTCTTGTTATGTTCTATATACATATAAACATCAAAACAGTATTTGCAATATATATTATTCACATTTTACAAAATATATTAACAAAGAGGTAATATGACTGATCAAATCAATCCAAATCACTACAAAAGACAAGGAAATGGCCAGAGAATTGAGACTATAGAAGCCATACTATCACAAATGAGTTACCCCGAAGCTGTAGGCTATCTCAAAGGATCAGCCATGAAATATCTATCAAGGATGGGTGTTAAAGACGGTGAACCAGGCTCTGTTGCAGTAGGTAAGGCTCATTGGTTTCTTGAAAGATTAATGCGGTTAATGACTGACAGGCACGGTGAAAAGTGAGTTATGTTCCTAGTCTTACATCCGATGAAATACTTTTTATTCGTAGTTTAAAAAATACTCTTGTTGGTTCTTCTGGTCCTAATCAGTATGTACCTAAACTCTCACAGTTAAAGAAAGCTGTAAGTGTCTTTCATGGTTTAACAATAGAGCAATTGGAAGGTCCATGCAGAGCCAGACCATTTGTGTTAGCACGAATAGACTTTGCTCATTTAGCGATGAAGCATTGTTCTGAGAAGGTTACGCTTACGATGATAGCTAGAAGTATTAACAAGGATCATACAAGCGTTATGCATTATCTTAACAAACATCAACCAGGTGATCTGGCAACGATTGAAAAGATGTTTGATGTCAAATGAAAAGAAGGACTACGGTAAGGGAAAGACTCCTGGGTACTTCTGTGTGTTGGCACAGTCTGCTGTCGTAGATCAACGTTTCAAGAGGTTCCCTCAGACGTTCAGAGTCTTAGCGATGTTAGGTAATTATACCAATCGTCAAGGTGTCTGTTGGCCCAATCAAATTACCATTGGTAAGATCATGGGCATCGGTCAACCATCCGTGAGTAAGCACATCAAGAAGCTCATGGAGTTTGGGTATCTGAAGTACGCCAAGAAGCATCCTGGACTCAAGGGCAATAAATACTTCATGGTGTTTGATAATGCGATTAGTGAAGAGGATGCCAAGGCCATAGCGACTGCAACAGAGAGGTCCGATGAAGAGCCATTAGAGTTCCCAGAAGGTCCTAAGATGACGGACAAGCCTGTGGATAAGAAGAAGAAAAGTATTCCCTCAAGGAATAATCGTAGAGGTAATGGTAATGCAGATATTCCCTCAGAAGGAATACGAAGTATGCACTCAGAAGGAATACATAACACCTCAATTAACAATGATATATATATTAAGGGTAAAGAGATACTAATACAATGGCAACGTAAGACTGAGGAACTTTCTGGCCAGTATTTCACATTCAATGATAATCACATCAATATTGCTATCTCTTGGTTACAATCTGGTATGGAGTACGAACAGATAGTTAGGAAGCTACATAGATTGCTGCAATGGTACAAAGGTAAGTTCTTTCCAAGACAGGAAATGCCCAGGAGTATTAAGTATTTCAATAGGATGATGCTGAATAAACCTAAGAATAATAATGATGATGATTTAGAAAGATTTGTAAAAGCTATAGCCAGAAGCACTAGGCCATGACTATTGTTTACAAACTGCAAACCAACGTATATGGTTTGTATTTAATACGGGGGGTCTGGAAAAAAACGACCTTATCCCCCCCGCCCCCTACTGCGATATAGGGGGTGGACCACAAAACTATTTTCCAATTTTTGGGAATTTTTTTTTTGAAAGGAAATCATGGAAAAACCAATCTACTTAAATACCTTCAAGAACGATGGGAATGGCCCATTATGGAAGAACGGGAAGTGTGAGTTAAAAGAAGCATTACCTCCAGGAACCTATGATGTTTCTATCTGGGAGCAGACCTCCAAAGATGGCAATACAAAGATGATGCAGATTACCATTAAGGACCAATACAAGCCTAAAGGTGATCTTGAAGAAGATATACCACTATAGGAGGATACAATGAAAAAAGGTTATCATAAAACGAAAAGCGGTGGAACTGCCAAGAAGGGATTATACTACAACATGAACCAAAGAAAGAAAGCTGGTACGAGTAGACCTGGTAAAGGTACAGTTACCGATAAGGCGTTAAAGGCATCAAAGAAAACTGCTAAGTCTTAATGGCTAAAAAGAAAGTTATTACAAAACCTCCCCTTAATAGATTTGGCGGTGTCCGAGTTGTTGAGAGGAGGATTAATAAATCAGATGTCCTTGATCATAGTAAGGATGCGGTAGCCCAAGAAATAGTTGATATTGCCCGTGCCAACATTGGCCACATTATGGAATGGGATAATAACGGGAATGTCAAAGTGAAAGACTCGAAGGATATTGATGAATTTGCTATTAAGGCCATTAAAAGAATTAAAGTCGTTCCTGGTAAGAATGGTGACAGCTTGGAAGTAGAAATGCATGACAAGGTAGCCATTTTAAGACTACTAGCGAAGGCTCAAGGATTATTAGAATCAGAGAGCAATGTGAATACACCTAGTGTTGTTGGTATTACAATGCATGGTCCAGAAGTCATAGATGTTGACGATGAGTAATGAAATTACTAATTTAAAACTAGACTATTCAACCTCCCCTATTGTCTGGAAGTTTCTACAAGATAAAAGTTTTGTGAGAGGATTAATGGGGCCTGTAGGATCGGGTAAGTCGTATGCCTGTGCTTCAGAGATTATGCTGAAAGCTGTTAGGCAAAAGCCTAGTCCGAAGGATGGGATACGATATTCTAGGTTTGTTATTGTCAGAAACTCTTACCCAGAACTACGCACTACTACCATTAAGACATGGCTAGAATTATTTCCCGAACATACCTGGGGCAACATGAGATGGTCACCGCCTATTACGCACCACATTAAATTACCGAGTAGAGATAAAGCCCACGGTATTGATTGTGAAGTGATATTCTTAGCCCTGGACCAGCCAAAGGATGTACGAAAATTATTATCTATGGAACTTACTGGTGCATGGGTCAATGAAGCAAGAGAATTACCCAAGGCTGTTATAGATGGATTAACACATAGGGTAGGAAGATACCCAACCAAAGGTGATGGTGGTCCGACATGGCGTGGTGTATGGATGGATACGAACCCGATGGACGATGATCATTGGTGGTTTACACTAGCCGAGAAAGAAAAGATGACAGGGAAGTTTGCTTGGAAGTTTTATAAGCAGACACCAGCAGTTAATCAAGTATCGGGTGATGACTTACCAGAGAACCCCGAAGCCAATGGATATGTTTTTTCCGCTGGTAGATGGTGGAAAGAAAACAACAAAGCAGAGAATACAAAAAATTTACCCGATGGATACTATGAACAATTGTTGCTAGGAAAAAATTTAGATTGGATACAATGTTACGCTGAAGGTAAGTACACTTATGTCCAAGAAGGTAAGCCTGTTATTCCCGAATACGATGATCATTTAATGTCCGCTGATTTAGAAGTTGATGCTGCTCTACCTGTTCATATTGGGATTGACTTTGGTTTAACTCCAGCAGCAATATTTGGTCAGAAAACATTACAAGGTCAATGGCGTATACTGCATGAGATTGTTACTTTTGATATGGGCTTAGAACGTTTTGGTCATATTTTACAAACAGAACTTAACATTCATTTTCCGAAGAATGAAATATTAATATGGGGTGATCCCGCTGGTATGCAAAGAGATGCGATATACGAAACGACAGCCTTTGATCATTTAAAAACGCTAGGCTATAACGCAAGACCTACCGTATCCAATGATTTTAAAATTAGACGGGAAGCTGGTGCATCCCCAATGGGTAGAATGATTATGGGTAAACCAGGTATACTGGTTAATAAAAAATGTTTACGATTACGCAAAGCATTAAGTGGTGGCTATCATTTTAAGCGTGTCCAAATATCGGGGGAAGAACGATACAAAGATTCACCAAATAAAAATGAACACTCCCATATCGGTGATGCATTTATGTATTGTTTACTTGGTGGTGGTGAACACAGAGCCTTAACACGCAATAAGAATATGCTGAAAGGTATGGCTACAGCTAATTCAGATTTTGATGTATTTGCTTAATGCTTGATATTTACGATTACGATGACATGAATACCTTGTTCGGTTTAGATGGATATGAGTTACGCATAGAACCATTTAAAGCGGATCATTTAAAATTAATGGAACTCAAGGATGTTGATCTAAGTGTAATGAGTCATCACGAAGATTATTTTTCGTATATTGATCAAGCCAATGATGTAGGAACTGCGTATACTTTTTTTGATAAAGAACAGCCGATAAATTGTTGGGGTATACTTCCCTACTGGAACCATGTTGTAGAATTTTGGATGATACCCGATAAAGATTTACCAAAACATAAAATGAAATTTCATAAAGGCTCATTAAAATTTTTTGATTTAGTTGCTAGTCAATTAAAATTACACCGTTTGCAATGCACAGTTTGTTCGTCAAATGTTGTGGCTCACAAATGGATCAAAGCAATGTATTTTACCAGCGAAGGCGTATTGCGAAAGTTTGGTACTGATCAATCAGACTGGGAAATGTACGCAAGGATTTATTAATGGGAAGTTTAATGAAAATGCCAAAAGCACCAGAGATGCCACAATCGGTGACGGATGCCCAGGCAGAAAGAGATGCAATGGCTGATGCAAAAAGAAAAACGGAATTAAAAAAGATTGCTTCCCGTACAAGATCACTTCGTCAAAATAGACGAATGTTACTGAACCCAGATAACGACCCTACAGGCGTAGGCCCAACACTTACGGACACCGTATCGGTAAGAGATCCGTATGAAACAATAAGGAGGGTATAATGGGTGGTAATCCAGTAGTTAAATTAGTTAAAAAAAATATAGAAAAAATAGTAAGACCAACTTCTAATGCAACGCAAAGAAGGCCAGAAGTACAATCTAAATCTAGAATAGTTAAAAAAACTGTTCCAGAAGGTACAACAGTTTCAAGAACAAAATTAATTCGTTCTACGAGAAAAAAGAATTTAGATACAACAGATGGGATGACGGAAGTAGCTTCGGTTAGAAATAAAAGAAAAATATTATTAGGTGACACAGGTACTAAACTTGGCTGAAGAAATTTACATACGCAATCCACGATTTAAGGATGAGCCTTCTAATCAAGAGAAGATTGCTGAAAAAATAAAGGAGAACGAAGATGCCGAAAGTGGTGACTAAAGACGGAAAGACTAAAAATTTTAGTTATTCAAAAAAAGGTATGGCTGGTGCAAAAGCGTATGCTTCTTCTACTGGCGGTAAAATTAAAAATACACCTAAAGGTGATATGAAAAGGAAATATGGAAAAGCTAAAAAATATTAAAGATTGGTTTGTTTCATTAGATAAAAAAAGCCAAATTACAGTAGTAGCGGGTGCATTAATAGTTGTTATTATTATTGTTGGTTTATTTTAATTAATGCCATTACCTATTAAAGACATTATTGGTAGGCATCAAAAAGCCTTATCCCGTAAAGATAACTGGCGATCTATTTATGAAGATTGTTATCGTTATGCTTTACCACAACGTAATTTATACGATGGTTTTTATGAAGGCGGTGTTCCTGGTCAAAACAAAATGAATGTAGTCTTTGACTCTACAGCCATAGATTCAACGCAACGCTTTGCTAATAAAATACAATCGGGATTATTTCCACCATATAAAAAATGGTGCAGACTAGAACCAGGAAACGAAATACCAGAAGCAAACAAACAAGAAGTACAGATGGCATTGGATATGTACTTAGATAAATTATTTTCTGTTTTACGACAATCAAACTTTGATTTAGCAATGGGTGAATTTATTTTAGACCTAGCTGTTGGTACTGCTGTAATGTTAGTACAACCTGGTGATGATGTTAATCCTATTGTTTTTACTCCCGTTCCTCAGTATCTTGTTGCCTTAGAAGAAGGTCCTTACGGTTCTATTGATAATGTTTATCGTAGAATGAAAGTAAGAGGTGAAGCTATTCTACGTCAATGGCCAGATGCAAGTATACCCGATGCTGTTTTAGAGTTAATGAAAAACAAACCAGGGGAAGATGTAGAATTATTAGAAGCAACTATTTACGATTTAGAAATGGGTACTTATTGTTATCATGTCATCCATGAAAAATCACAATCAGAATTAGTGTATAGAGATATGGATAACAGCCCGTGGATTGTTAGTCGCTTTACTAAAGTGGCTGGTGAAGTATACGGTAGAGGTCCTCTTGTATCCGCATTACCCGATATTAAAACATTAAATAAAACAAAAGAATTATTATTAAAGAACGCATCCATTGCTATCTCTGGTGTTTATACAGCAAGTGATGATGGTGTGTTAAATCCGCAAACAATTAAAATTGTACCTGGAGCAGTTATTCCTGTTGCAAGAAACGGTGGACCACAAGGTGCTTCATTAGCCCCTCTTCCCCGTGCTGGTGATTTTAATGTAACACAATTAGTTATTAATGATTTAGTTATTAGTATTAAAAAGATGCTCATGGATGAAAGCCTTCCTCCCGACAACATGAGTGCAAGATCAGCTACCGAAGTTGTAGAAAGAATGAAAGAACTAGCACAAAATCTTGGTGCGTCTTTTGGTAGATTGATTACAGAAACAATGGTTCCTATTATTAAAAGAACATTAATGATTATGGATGAAAAAGGTTTAATTGAAATGCCTTTAAAAGTTAATGGGTTAGAAGTAAAAGTTATTCCTGTATCCCCATTAGCCAAAGCACAGAACATGGAAGAAGTAAATGAAGCCATGCAATTATTCCAAATGTGTCAAGCATTAGGACCTGGTGGTATGTCAACAGTTAAACCAGATGCGATTGCAGATTTCATCGCAGACAAATTAGGTGTCAGCTCAACTCTTCGTACAACAAACGAAGAAAGAGAAATGATACAACAACAAGCAATGCAAATGGCCCAAGCTCAAGCTATGCAAATGCAAGGTGGACAAGGTGGTCCTCCTGGTTCCCCTCCTTTGGAAGAACCCGCATCGGCAGTAGCAAATGAGGTGGGTGCTTGACGAAAAAGAAATACCAAAACCCTACAGGCGGATTAAATGATGCTGGAAGAAAACACTACGGTGTAAAAAAACCAATTTCATCTGGTACAAATCCACGAAGAGTTTCTTTTGCCGCAAGATTTGCTGGTATGAGTGGGCCTATGACAAAACCCGATGGTTCGCCAACTAGAAAAAATTTAGCATTAAAAAAATGGGGTTTTTCAAGCGTAGCGGCCGCCCGTAATTTTGCAAACAAAAATAAAAAAACATGAAACGAAATACACAATCAGAACATATACAATCAATAAATGATCCTGGATGGCAAGGTGTTAATGCTAATGCTGTCAAGTTAACAAAAAATCAACACCAAGACCAAGATGAATTAGATCGTTTATACTTACGAGTTTTTACTACGAAAGATGGTGAAAAATTACTCAAGCATTTACAAAGTAAAACTATTGATCAACCAGCGTGGATACCTGGGGCTGAACCTTCATTTGGTTATGCAAGGGAAGGACAGAACTCAATAGTCAGAGAAATAATATCAAGAATAGAAAGGGTTAAAAATGGCTGAAGAAGCAGTACAAGAAACACAACAAGAAACACAACAAGAAACAGGATTATTAGATGGATTAGCAAATGAGGTAGTAGAAGATAGTACACCTAAAGCTAATGAAGAATTATCACACATAGATAAATCAAATGAACCAGCGACAATAGCAGAGGATGGTCAAGAACCAGAGGATGTAGAATACGAAAGACCCGATTTTATTCCAGAAAAGTTTTGGGGGGATGATGGACCAGAGTTAGAAAAGTTAGCTAAGTCGTATACAGAATTAGAAACACAATTTAAACAAGGTAAACACAAAGCTCCTAAAGAATATAATACTGAAGTATTCTCTGATAAAAATCTTTCAATGGATGATCCTACTGTAAAAACATTTCATGATTGGTCTTTAAAACATGGTATTACTCAAGGTGCGTATGATGAATTAGCCCAGGGCGTGTTATCTATTACGGAAGCTAATACAGAAGATACAAAGTTTGCAAGAGAACAAGAGTTAAAAAAATTAGGACCTAATGCTGATCAATTAGTTTCTGGTATTCGTGACTTTGCTAAAGGCTTAGTACGCAAAGGTGTATTGGGTGCGGATGACATGAATGAGTTTCAAGCAATGGCGGGAACTGCTGATGGTATAAAAGTATTAAATAAAATTAGAAGATACTACGGGGAACAAACTATTCCTACGCAATCTGTTGACATAGAAGGACAACCTTCTGGTGATGAACTTAATTCTATGATTGCTGATCCACGATATTTAACGGACCCAGCGTATAGAAGTAGAGTAGAAAAAGCATTTGAGAAAGCCTACGGTGGATCGGTGAAAGTGCCTGTTGCTTAATTGTTGTTCTTCACAAATTTTTTATAATATGAAATAGATTTCTAAGATCGCTAACCATATTTTTTATGGCCGAACATTTATATATTCAGCCGAGTTAATCGAACAACTGAAATCAAACTTATTAATTAAAAGGAAAAGATATTATGTCTTTAACATTATCTACTGCTTATGTTACTCTTTTTGATTCTGAAGTTAAACAGGCTTACCAAGCATCAAGTGTGCTTCGTGATACTGTTCGATTAAGATCGGGAGTAGAGGGCAATACTTATAAATTTCCTAAAATTGGTAAAGGTAGTGCTACATTAAGAGTACCTCAAGCGGACATTACTCCATTGGGTGTTGCTCACAGTCAAGTATCTGTATCTATGACAGATTTCTCTGCTGGTGAATATAGTGATATTTTTATGCAAGCTAAGGTAAATTTTGACGAAAGAAGAGAGCTAGTAGAAGTAGTTTCTAAAGCTATTGGGCGTAGACTTGATCAAATGATCATTGATGCGATTGATGGTGCTGGAACTTCTTTAACTGTAGCCAATTCAATTGGTGGTTCTAATACTAACTTAAATGTTGATAAACTTTTAAAAGCAAAACAACTAATGGATACAAAAAACGTACCAGCGGAAGATAGATACATTCTATGTCACGCTAAGAGTATGCAAGGTTTATTAGATGAAGCTGATGTAAAGTCTATTGATTTTAATACAACTAAGGTTTTAGCGACTGGTTCGTTAAAATCATTCCTTGGTTTCACATTCATTACTATCGGTGATAGAGATGAGGGTGGCCTAGCTGTTGATGGTTCTTCTGATAGAACTGTACTAGCATGGCATAAATCTTCTGTGGGTTTAGCAGAAAATATGAGCCAAAAAACTGAAATCAACTACATACCCGAAAAAGCATCATTCTTAGTGAACTCTATGTTCTCTGCTGGTGCTGTTGGCATTGATGCTGACGGTATTGTTGAAATAACTTGTAGGGAGTCTTAATATGGCCTTTTCAATTGACGGATTAAATCCGATTGGTGGTAATAGCCGAGCTGGTACTGCACCAGCAATGTGGACTTATACTACTACAGATAGTACAGCGGATATGAATACTTCTGGATATTTCAATACTGCAAGTGACCTATTGAAAGTGGGCGATATTATGTTTTTATATGATAGCGATGCACCAACAATGGTAATTTCTATTGTTTTGTCCAATGCTTCTGGCGTTGTAGATGTAAGTGATGGCACGACTATAGCTGTTACTGACTCAGACTAAACTTAATTAACGAGGGGGCTTCGGCCCCCTTTTACAAAAGGATATTATGGCTAGTGGTGATACAGATGTGGGAATATGTGCTGATGCTCTAAGGATGCTTGGGGCTAATGTTATCACCTCTTTTACAGATGGAACTGAAGCTAGTGGATTATGCCAGGCTTTATATCCAGACATTAGAGACTCAACATTGACTATGTATAAATGGTCATGGGGTACAAAGAAAGTTGTCTTAGCACAATCAACAACAACACCTATAAATGAATGGAAGTATGCTTACCCTCTTCCAGCCGATGCTATAGCGGGAAACCCTATTGCTGTTTTTAATACATCAAATACCTTTACTCATCCTATACAATCATTTGAAATATACGGTAATGAATTGTTTACAAATGAAACAACTATTTACATAGATTACGTTTACCGAGTTCCAGAAGATTTAATGCCAACATACTTTGTACAATTAATGAAATACATGATGGCGTGGCATTTAGCAGAACCAATTACTGATCAAACAGAAAAAGGAAACTACTGGCGTAATATTGCCTTAGGTGGTCCTTCAGAAAATAATCGTGGTGGTTATTTTAGACAAGCAATGAACATAGATGGCAGAGGAAATCCTCCTCAAGCAATAGTAGATTTTCCATTAGTAGAAATTAGAAAATAATGAGTAGAGTTACGAGCTTTCAGTCTAACTTTACGACAGGTGAGATTGATCCCCTATTAAGAAGTAGAACCGATATTAAACAATATTATAACGGATTAGCTTCAGCAACAAATGTTTTAGTACAACCTCAAGGCGGTGTTACAAGACGCCCAGGACTTCAGTATGTAGGAACAATACCTTCTGCGTCTAATCCGCAAAGTGGATGTCGTTTAGTACCTTTTGAATTTTCTACAACACAATCGTATATGTTATTGTTTGTTAATAATAGAATGTACGTTTACAAAGATGGTGCATTACAAACAGGCATCAATGGTGGGAGTGATGATTATTTAACAACAAGTATTGCTTCGGCTAATATTGGTACAATGAATTGGACACAGTCGGCTGACACATTAATTATTGTGCAAGAGGACATGGCCCCTAAAAAAATAGTTAGAGGTGGATCACATAGCACTTGGACTATTAGTGATATTAGTTTTGACTTTACGCCTAAATATGCTTTTACTTTATCAACTTCTGAACCTTCGGGAACAGTTACCCCTTCTGCTGTTGATGGTAATGTTACACTAACAGCTTCCGCTAGTGTTTTTGCAAGTGGTAATATTAATGATTATGTCGAAGCAAAAGACGGAATAGGTAGAGCAAGAATAATTGATTTTACTTCAGCAACATCTGTTAAGGCAATTGTCGAAGTACCGTTCTTTTCTACGGATGCTTTAGCAAATGGTGATTGGGTTTTAGAAACAGATTACGTTGATGCCTGGTCTGGTACTTACGGGTATCCAAGGTCCTGTGTATTCCATGAAGGGAGATTATATTTTGGTGGTAGTAAAACATTACCAACAGGTGTGTGGGCTTCAAGAGTAAATGATTTTTTTGATTTTAATCCTGGTGAGGGTTTAGATGATGATGGAATATTTTTTACTATAGACACAGATCAAATGAACGCCATTAACGGTATTGTTAGTGGAAGAGATTTACAATTATTTACTAAGGGTGGTGAATTTTATTTACCGCAATCAGACTTAAATCCTATTACTCCTTCTAATATTGTTGTTAGACCATCAACAAGAAGAGGAAGTAAAGATGGTATACGCCCTGTTATAGCAGAGAGTGGTACATTATTTATTCAAAGGTCTGGTAAATCATTAAGAGAGTTTAACTTTTCTGATGTAGAGTTATCATACATCTCAAATAATATTTCTTTACTATCATCACACTTACTTAAAGCACCCAGCGATATGGCTTTACGAAGAGCAACATCGACAGATGAAGGGGATTTACTATTGATTGTCAATGGAACAGATGGAAACCTAACAACATATTCTATTCTTAAAGGACAACAAGTAGTAGCCCCCTCTTCTCAAACAACCGATGGTGATTTTATTAATGTAGGTGTTGATGTAGATACAACATACTTTGTTATTAAACGATCTATTAATGGTTCTACTGTTTACAATGTAGAAAAATGGAATGATGATTTTACCTTAGATAGTGCTGTTCAATATTCTACGGTAGCGGGAAACTTACCAAACTCATCTACAATAAATAAAGTTGTTACAGTACAAAGTGTTTCGGGATCAAATAAATATTTTATAGATGGAGTTCAAACACCAACACTTAATTTATATGAAGGTCATACTTACAAATTTGATCAAGCAGATAGTTCTAATTCTAGTCATCCATTAAGATTTTATTTAGACGCAAGTAAAAGTACAGCTTATACAACAGGAGTAACTACAAGTGGAACACCAGGTTCTTCTGGAGCATACACACAAATTGTTGTAGCAAGTGGAGCATCTACTTTACATTATCAATGTTCATCTCATGCGGCTATGGGAGGTGTAGCTAATACTCCAAGTGGTGCATCCGTAACAGGCTTTACTCATTTAGAAGCTGAGTCAGTTAAAATTATTAATGACGGAAGAACACTAGCTAATGAAACTGTATCTTCTGGAACTATAATAGCTGATGAATTACCAACAAGTTATATTGAAGTAGGATTAGATTACACACCAACAATTACAACCATGCCTGTTGAAACACAGTTACCAAGTGGCACAATTATTGGCATGAAAAAAAGAATACTAGAAGCAACATTAATTTTATATTTAACAGAAAACATTACGCTTAACGGTAGTGATGTATCCGTAGAAACATTTCCTGTTACTCTTGGTAGTAATAATATTTTTACAGGGAAGAAAAGAATTATGCCTTTAATGGGTTATGATAACCAAGGGCAAATAACCATTTCACAATCAGCACCATTATTTTTTACGTTGCTTGGTTTGGAATACAAAGTGAGTACGGGGCAATAATGTTTTGGACAATAGTAGCAGTAGCGGGAACAGCAGTACAAGCCTATGGTCAAATTTATCAAGGTGAAGCCATGAAAGCGTATTACGATGCACAGGCAATGGCAAAAGAATTTGAAGGTAAAGTAGAAGGAACAAAAGCAAAAGAACAAGGCAATGTAGCATTAGCTAATCTTAATGCAACTTTAGCAACAGCAGTAGCAAGGGCTGGTTCTGGTGGTGCTGGTTTTGAGGGATATTTAACAACACTAACTACATCAATGCGTAGGGCTGGTGGGGAAGAATTAAAATTAACACAACTAAATGAAAAATTTGTTAAAGGCATGAGTGTCTTTGAAGGATTACAACTTAGACAAGCTGGAAGAGTAGCGAAGAAAACTGGATACATAAATGCTTTTGCTACTATAGCTATGCAAGGGGCTAATATGAAACAACAAGGAATGTTTGATTAATGGCACAGATACCCGCATATAGAAAATTAGGCATACAAGGTTTTTCAGTACCAGGTACAAGTTTTGCTGGTTTGAAAGAACAAGCTAATATGTTCAATAGTCTTAATCAAAAGATTGGTTCTCTTGTTAATTACGCTAATGATCAAGTATCTGCTGAAATGCAATTGGAAGGTCAAGAATATGCTGTTGGTAATCCTATTACACTACAACAATATTATGATGCTAACCCAACAGAAATAGCAAAACAAATAGAAGCAAAAGGTGGTAATGACTCAACAGTAAGAGGTAGAGCTATTAAAGCAACTTTATTAGAAGTATTATCTACAAATGTTATTATAGAAGCTAATAGTCATATAGGGGAAATATATGATAACGCTGTTGTTAATAAATTATCTTTAGAAGAATTAGAAAACAAATTAAACGGAGCTATTGATGGTTACTATCAATCTATTGTAAGTGTAAGCCCCGAAGCTGGTTTAAAAATAAAAGCACAACTTGGTATTAAAGCAAATACTTATCATCGTAATTATGCAACCAAATTATTAAATGACGGGTTAGTACAAACTCAATCTTTAATAGTTCAAAATAGTCATGCTGAAATAAATGATATTCCAGAAATTATTCGTGCTGGTGAATTAGAAATTAAGGGTGTTAAATTTGATATTGATACGCAATTAGATGCAACAAAATTAACTATTACTAATAATATGATTGCAAATAATTTTAGTGAGTCACAAGTACAAACTTTTCAAAACACTTGGGATACTGCTGTTATAGAAGGAAAGAAAAATTTCTTACAAGAAATACAACGTGATTTATATCCCGATGAAAATGGAATGGATTTTATTTACTTAATGCAAAATGGATTTAATGATCCAGATAATGTGTATCAATGGGAAGGTATAAATGAATTAGAAGATGGTCCAGCTAAAGATAAATTAATACAAGCAGAGGGTATCTTTAACTCATTAGAAGATAAAGAAGCTATTTATACCAATGCTATGAATCAAGTTAATCAGCATCAAACAAGAATGGGTATAATTAATGGTCAAATAGATAAAGCAGAAGCAGATATATTAAACAAAAAAACATTAGAATTTTCTTTAGCTATGGTTAATGGTGATTTAGAAGGTGCAAGAACTATTTTAGAATTTTTAGCTACTAATCCTGTTTATGCTGATCAAGTAGAATCTTTGTTAAAAGTATTACAATCAAGTAACTCTATTGGATTTAACACACCAAACCTAGAAGATAAAGTTAGAAATCAAATATTAACTGGTAGTGTCAATGTGTATGACATTTATCAATTAATAGAAAACGATGATTATGGTTTCTTTGGTTCTGGCACATTACGATTAGAAACAATTAATACATTAATAAAAGAAGCTAAAGCACAGAACACAGCAAATGTAACGAAAGCAATGAAAATTGTAAAAGGTAAAATTAAAAATATGCCACAAGATATTGCTAACTCTGATACTTGGACACAAGAAAATAGAATAGCAATGCAATTGTATGAAAGAGTTAATATAGCATTACTAGAAGAACAAATGAAATATGAAGATACTATTCAAACAGGTGATGAAATAGAAAATCCATTTAACGCTACAGAATTTGTTAATAATATGATTACAACTGAATTAGATACATTATCTAAAACAGGAATAAATAATACTGTTACATCCATAACTACTAGCTTCCCTGTTTTTGCTAATAAAGAATTTGATCTTAGTATTGGTGATACCGTTTACAACTTACAGCCTATAACAAAAGATATACAACCAGCACAAATAGATCAATGGATAACAGTATTACAACATGATCTTAATCAGAAAAAAGATAATACCCGTGTTCTTATAACAGAAGATAATGGCTATACTGGATGGTCTACGCAAAAACAAAAAGTAAGAATTACTATAGCTAATTTAAAAACCTTAAAGGCACAACTAGCACAATTATAATATGATAGAAGTTGAAACAGAAAAAAGATTTAACATAGTAGATAAACTTTTTGGGTTTATGTCTGATGTCAATAATTATGACTTAGACAAAATGTATGACCATGAATTTACTGTAAAAAATACTGAAGGTGACACCGTTACTTATGGATACGATGAAAATGGTTTTGGCATAAAAGAACCAGGCAACCAATCTTATAGTTTCTTAGAAATGATGGGTAAAGCCCAAATGAATAAATCTAAATCTAAAGCACAGATGTCAGAGGACATTTTAAATTTTATGAGTAAGCCAGATAAAATAGAAAGATCAGTTAAGGGATTATGGCGTGGGTTTGCTATTGGTGCAAAAAATACAGGTGACTTTGTAGATTTAATAACAGGAGGTTTGTATTCTTCTTCTGGCATTAGACAATCTGCTGGTTCTATGCCTATGGAAAATTTACCAGACAGACAAGAAGGTGCATTAGGAATGGGTTTTGAAATTGCTGGACAATACGCCCCTACTGGATTTGGATCATATGCTTTAGCAAAAAAAATATTACCTAAAGGTTTTGCAACACTTGGTTCATGGAAAAATTTTGGTAGAATATTATTAGCTGAACTAGGTATGGAATTTACAGCGGGTGGTACTGCTGATCCCGAAGCAACAAACATTCCAGCAATGTTACAAATGTTTGGTTTAGCTGATGCTGAAAGTCAAGATGTCTATAATAAAATAGTAGATAGTTTAGCAAGAGATGAAGATGATACAGTTTTTGAAGCTAAATATAAAGATGCTTTTGGTAATTTACCTGTAGCTGGTTTTGTAGAATTTATCTTTCCATTTTATAAAAGTATGTTTGCGTTAAAACATAACAAACAAGGTAGAGAATTATTTTCAAAAGAACTAGGTTTAGAAGCTGTTAAAGATAATGGATTAGAAGGTGTTTTTAAAGTTACTAATAAAGACGGTGAAGTTATAGCTTCCTTTGACAGAGAAGATTTAGCTAACAAACTTGTTCAAAGTTTAGGAGAAGAATTTGAAGTACAATCTTTTAAAGAAGGTGGTGCTAGTGTTGTTGTTCCCGATAATATTAATCAAGTAGATGATGTTACTAAAATGAAATCTACCACAACAGGTGAAATGACAGTAGAAAATCAAAAGTTAGCTACTAAAGAATTAGAAACAAAACTTTCTACAGACATGATGAAATTATCTGATGAAGGTGAAAGTGGAAAAAATTGGTACAAAGATAGTGGTGAATCAATTCTTAAATATGTTGGTGGTGATGCAGACAAAGCTGATAAATTTGCACAGTTAATTGCTATTTATTCTCCTCAAACTAATGTTGCTGTCAATACACAATTTGCTATCAAAGCCTGGAATAAATTTCAAGCTGGTATTCCTATATGGGATGGTGATATTTTAAGAACTGTCACAATACCAGAAGGTTTAAATAAAACACAACAAGCTAAATTTTTTAAAGAATTATTAAGTGAATTTGGTGGTGGTCAAAAAGTTAAAGGACAAAAATCAAGTGGTTTAGAAATTATAGATATGGGTGATGGAACAGCAACTGTTGTTCGTCATGGTGACTATGATAATATTTCTGCTAAATCCAGAGATGTAAAAGCACATTTAGTATTAACTAAAAATCAAGATTGGGGTGGGCGTAAAACAAATGCTTTTTATAACAACATAATTAAAAGTATTGATCCTAATGCTACAGAAGGAATTACAGTTGATTTATGGATGGCAAGAGCATTTGGTTTTTATGATGTAAATGTTGGTCCAGTTAAATATGACTTTATAGAAAAATATGTAAAAGAAGTTGCTGATAAAAAAGGATGGGAAATAGAACAAGCACAAGCATCTATTTGGGTAGCAACTAAAGCTCGATTTGAAGCTGTTGCATCTAAAGCTAAAGCAGAAGCATTAACAACTGGTGCTGGTAAATTAGTTAATAATAAATTTACTATTGTTGATCCAAAAAAATATTTTGATATTCAATATAAATTAGCTTTTGGTGAACCATTAGATGCAGATAAACTTGCTAACTCTGCTTTAAGTTTTGCTGATAATTTAGATAATAATTTAGCCCAAGTAAGTTGGGAGTCTATGCCAGGTGATTTTACAAATCATTTAATTGAATTACGATCTGCACCAAATACAATGAAAGCACAATATCATACTAGTGTTTCTTCGTTGTTTGTTGATGCTAACGGTCATGACATACTAGCTAAAGAATTAGGATTACTATCACCAGGTGATTTTGAAGCACCAGGATTTTGGGATGGTGTATCTAATCCTTCTACGCAATCACAATTTGCTACCTCTAAAGCAAAAGGTACTGACATAGGTGCAATGGATGAAGCTGGTAAAAACTTACTAGATATTTATTCATCAGCTAGAGGATTAATTTTATTACAAGATGCTGTAGGTTATACAAGACCATCTATTATAAAAACTAAGTCTAAAGCTAATAGTATGTATGTAGATATAGGTAGACAATTAACTGCTGAAGAAACAGTAGCTTTAGGTAAAGCAATAGATAATCCAGACATTGGCTTAATAAATGGACCAGACGGTATTTTTGTTGTTAATTTTTCTACAATGGATAATAAAACATTTGTACAAAACATAGAGAATACTGTTGAAAAAAATCTAGATGCTGATATTACTATCAAATACGCACAAAGCGATGGTAACTTATTAAGTATAGGAAACAATGGGCAAGATTATATCAAGAAAATTAGCGACCAAGGAAGATTGGATATTCTCGAAACAGTCGCATCACTTCTCAAAAAGAAAAAGCAATTCGATGAACAATTCGCAAATAAATACGGATACACCTTTGACGGAACAGCCTACGACAATATCATCGGACAAATCGAATCAGCTCTTAAACAACAAGAAGGTTTAACTACTAATATTCCTTCCAACCAAGGAGGAATATAATGAGAGAAGATATATTAGACGTACAACCAGATAGTGTAGAAAAGATTGCAAAGTCTATTAATACACCAGAGCCAGATCAAATTGTTGAGTCAATTAATAACAATCCAGAATTAGTTCCAACAGATGATATTCCTATAGACCAAGTAGAAAGTGCTGTTCCAGAAAATGTTATACCCGAACAAGAAAATATATTTTTAGATGATCAAGCTGTTGAAGTAGCTGGTCCATTTAAAATACCTAAAGTTGATCCAGATGATCTTAAACCAAGAGGTGAACCTGTATTAAGTGATGATCTAGTTACTGTTGTTGATGGTAAAATTTATATCAAAGACGCTGAACCAGAAATGATTACTTTATTAGAAGAAACATTTCAAAAGTCTGGTGTCTTAGAAGGAAAGATTACTGGTAACTATAATCAAGTTTTAATTAACCTCGATCAAATTGCTGGACCAGATGATGTTAAAATGTATGCGGAAGCTGTAACTAAAGCCTTTGCTCCTTTTGTTGAACAAGCCAAAGCTGGTAAAGTAGACATGGATCAATTAATTAAAGAAGCATCAGCAATTGGTAATGATGAAATACTATCTAAAATTATAAATTTAAAACCAAGAGAGATGCTTAAAAATGCACCAGAAGTATTAAGAGCAAATCTTGTAATGATACAACAATTACATCAAACAAGAAATTTAGCTAATTTAGTTCGTTCTGGTGGTGCTTTACCAGGTAAGACAGCAGATGAAACAGCTATTGAGTATGCAAAACAAGTTGGATTTTTTAATGTTATATTAGCTCATGTTGGTGGTAATAATGCTGAAGTAGCAAGATCACTAATGGTATTAGGTAATATTAAAAAGCATACTAATACAAAAGGATTAGACTCACCAGAAAATGTCAAAGGCTTAGATGAAATGAGTCAAGACATGAATTTAAGTCTTGATAACATTGTTAAACACGCCAATAATTTTATGTTGTTTACAGATAAGCATAAACAAACAATGTTTTTAAAAGATCAAAATTGGATGAATAAAGGTGGTGACATATTTTCAGAAGTATGGATTAATTCTTTACTATCCTCCCCTGTTACACACATGGTTAATATTTTTGGTAACACTTCTTTTATGATGTACAAAATACCCGAAGCTGGTGTGGAAGGTGTTGTAGGTTCTGTTCGTACTAAGTTAATTAAAATGGGTGTTATACCAGAAAAAGGAATTGGTTTTGGTGATTACAGATTTATGGGTAAAGGTGAAGGTGATCGTGCTTACATAGGTGAAATGATGGCTATAAATTATGGATATAAAACTGCCATGTTTGAAGCCTTACAAAATATGTGGACTGCTTTTAAAACAGAAATGCCAACAGACTTTACGTCTAAAATGGATCAGCGTGTTCAAAAAGCTATTACATCAGAAAATTTTGGATTAGATAAAAACTCTACTATGGGGCAAATGATAGATGTCATTGGAATGATCTACCGTGGTCCTGGAAGATTTCTTGTAGCGGAAGATGAGTTTTTTAAAACAATAGCTTACCGTGGTGAAATGCATAAAATTGCGTATGCTAATGCTATGCAAACATTTGAAAAGACAGGTAACAAAGAATTAGCAGAAGAAGCCTACAGACAAATATTAATTAATCCTTCTAATGACGTAACACAACAAGCAACAAAGTCTGCACAAATTGCTACATTCCAACAAGACCTAGATGGATTTTTAGGAAAGATACAAGGAACAATGTCACATCCTGTGGCCAAGATATGGATACCTTTTTATAAAACACCTACTAACATTATGTTGGAAGTTAATAAAAGATTACCAACAGGATTATTACAACCAAGTGTTTTAGCTGATTTAAAAGCTGGTGGTGCTAGATCAGATAGAGCAATGGGTAAAATGATAATGGGTACAGGTTTAGTTGCAACATTTACAGCTATGGCTTCTGGTACAATGGATGATGATGTTGTTATTACAGGTGGTTTACCATATGACCAAGCAGTTAAAAATTCTTGGAAATCAGAAAACATTCCTCCTTATAGTATTGGTATACGAATGGAAAATGGTGAGATGCAATGGATATCATATGCAAGGTTTGAACCTTTATCAGCTTTATTAGCGGTGTCTGCTGATATGGCTTGGATGTCTAATCATTCCACAGGTAATAATCAAAGTGATTTAGAAAACATGATGATAGCTGGTGGTGGTGCAATATTTAGTTATTTATCAGATATGCCTTTCTTGCAATCTGTTGCAGAATTTTCAGAATTAATTGGTGGACAATATGAAAGCCCAACAACACGATTTGAAAGATTAAAACAGTTACTAGCTAAACAAGTAACAACTGCTGGTTTATCTACAACTACAGGACCATTTGGTGCATTGATTGCTAACTATGAAAGATTTATGGACCCAGAGTCATCTAATGTCATGCCTACAAATACAGAAGGTAATGCATGGTTTATTGGCTGGTCTGAAGCTGTTCAACGATGGAAATCAAGAACACCTTATTTTAACAAAGACGTTCCTCCAGCATTAAACTTTTGGGGTGAAGTAGTAACTCCAGGTGTAGGTGAATTTCATTGGTCTTATTGGACACCGTTTAAATTACAAAATAGTAAATTTAATTTCTTAGATACTTATCTTCGTGAAAACGGTATTGGTTTTACGATGCCACCTAAAACAATGGATGGTATCCCAATGACTGCTATTCAGTACAATGATTACATTTCATTAGCTAATACTTTAACTAAATCTTATTATGTCAATGGTGTTAAAAAAGAAATGAATATGCAAGAAAAGATGCAACATGATTTATTGAACTATACCCCGTTTTTAAATCTAAGTTTAGGCGAACAAGAAAATCATATGAATAGTATTAAGAATGATTATTTTAAATTATCTAAAGAACAAATGTTAGGAACACCTGGACAAACAGGAATACATCCAGATTTAGCTTCCCGTATAGAAGATCGTAAAATCTTTATGGATGAAAACGGTCAATCAGCTCCTAAAGGTATGTTTTAGGTTATGATATGTTTCTATTCAAAATATTTGGTTTATGCTTTACAAATGGCAAAACATAGGTTTACAAATTAGATGGCAGATTTTACAATAACTGACGTACACCGTAAAGCACAATTCACCGTTGGCTCAAGTAACCAACAAGGTCCTTATGCTTTTACCTTTAGAGTTAATTCTGGATCAGATTTAGCTGTCTATGTTAATTCAACATTAAAAACATTAACTACACATTATACTGTTTCCCTGTCCTCTGGATCGGGTTCTATTACTTTTGCTTCGGGTCAATTTCCTTCTGAAGATGACATAGTTACAATTTTATCGGCTGATACAATACAGCGTACTACTGCGTACTCAACTGGTGGATCAATGACAGCTTCTTCTTTAGAAACAGAATTAGATGACCAAGTTATATTTGATCAGCAAATGTCTGAGAATATTTCTAGGTCTATTCAATTATCCCCTTATACAAAAAGAACTACATCTGGCACAGGTACATCTGGTGAATTAATTTGGCCTTACGATAATACAGCTTCTAATAATGCAAATAAAATTGTTTCTTATGACAGCAATGGTACTGCCTTAGAGTCTATAGCTAAACCTGGAACAAGTGTTTCTGTATCTACTGTAGCCGCTGGTGGTTCTGCTACTGCTACATACAATACTACAACAGGTGCATTTGCTTTTGGTTTACCTACTGGTGCTACGGGGGCTACAGGCCCAACAGGACCAACAGGACCTACTGGAAGTCAAGGACCTACAGGACCTACGGGGCCTACAGGTGATACTGGGTCTACTGGATCTCAAGGTTCTACAGGACCAGCGGGTCCAACAGGGCCAACTGGACCATCTGGACCTACGGGTTCTACTGGGCCAACTGGACCAGCGGGTTCTGGTTCTATGACAAACTTTGTACTAGAGGATGATGATGGTACAGAAGTTTCAATTGAAGATGGAAAAGAAGTTAAGTTTATTGGCTCTGGTATTACAACAAACTGGACTGATACTTCTAATGGTACTGATGCTGATCCGTATGATTTAACTTTTACTGTTGATGCGGCACAAACAGGGATTACTTCCCTACTCGCTACCGATATAAAAATTGGTGAGGATAATGAAACTAAAATAGATTTTGAAACTGCTGATACAATTAACTTTTATGCGGGTAATGAAAAACAATTAATCTTAACTGATGGTGCTTTAACTCCTGGTGCAAATAATATTCTTGACCTTGGTAGTAATAGTGTTGAATTTAAAGATGCGTACTTTGATGGTACGGTAACTGCTGATGCTTTTGCTGGACCACTAACAGGTAATGTAACAGGTAATGCTTCTGGTACAGCGGCTACAGTTACAGGGGCGGCTCAATCTAATATTACTTCTCTTGGTACACTAACAACTCTATCCGTAGATAATATTACCGTAAACGGAAATGATATTTCTTCTACCGATACAAATGGCAATATTACATTAACAACTAATGGCACAGGTAAAATACAATTTAATGACTTGGCATACATTCCTCAACAAGCAATTACATCATCATCAAATGCGGTAGCCTGGGATACTCAAGCTAAACCAAATGCCTATCATATAACAACAGAGAACACGACTTTCTCTGCACCAAGCAACGCTGTTGAAGGTGCATTTATTTGTTTAGAAATTAATTACAATGGTTCACATACTATCGGATGGAACACAGTATTTGAATTTCCAGCAAGTACAGAACCAACGGAAACTGCTACTGATGGCAAGACTGACATTCATGTATTTAGATACAATGGTGCTATCTGGCAAGAAATTGGTAGATCAATGAATTTAAGTGAGAGTTAGAATATGTATGCAATAGTAGAAAGTGGTAGCATTACCAAACAATTTAATCATCCTAAAAAATTAACAATCAATAATATTCAATACTCTAGTAAGATTTTTTCTTTATGGACTGTTGCCGAAAAGAAAGCCATTGGCATATACGAAGTAGAGTATGAC
>VMHT01144925.1_pt1 | contig 30492 bp, 60 predicted proteins | sample 4693611 | NCBI WGS metagenome assembly VMHT01 (sample SAMN12280063, study PRJNA550983) | marine metagenome | isolation source: seawater sampled from same location over 5 years 0.02-0.2 micron viral filtrate | place: USA: collected off the coast of southern California halfway between the port... ... | reverse complement strand
TTTTAATGTTAAGTTTGTTCCATATAAACCATCAAGTGTTACATCAGCATTATGACTTGCGTTATTACCTTTTTGGCGAACAAACACATCATTGTAATCATTATATATTGTTAAGTTTAAATTCTTATCACCATCGCTTTGTTGTTTGACTTGAACCTTATTACCATCTCCATCTAAATGTAAATCGAAACTATGACCTGTAGTAGACCCTTGATTTGTTTGCTGAACTGCCATATCATTATTATCACCATATAGCGTAATATCTATTTCATGCCCGCCACCTTCATAACTGTCTGACCACCAAGTTAAATCCGTATCAGAATCAAGAGTATTCCATGCAACGCCTTGTGCCAGTTTTATTTGGTTACCTGAACCACTTACTTCGTCAAATACAATTTTATTTTGTCCTGAAGAATCATTGACCTGTACTAAATACATATTTAAATTCGTTGAATTTATGTATGATTGATTATCTAACATAACAATTTCGTTATTATAACCTATCTGATCTACGCCTAATGCAAGGTTATCACCTGACTGTTCTAATGATATAACATTATCATCAGCTATTACATCCGATATTAAACCAAAAATTGCTACTAAAATTATAATAGGCCACATTATTGTGCCAAATAATATTAATGCTTTTATTGAATATTCTTCTATTTTTTCTAACATATCAATTCACCTGATTTATATATATGAGAATATCTTCACCTTCATTCCCAGTAATTATGCCGTCCCAGGTTGGCGTTATAGTGTTAAGAGTAAAATTACCACCAGCTCCTATTTTTATTCTTATCTTGCCATTCACGTTCCTATATAATACTAAATTGCTATCTTCCAAATATACATTATACTGTGACTGGTCGTTAAATCCTCTTGCTGCACCTTTGATATCAAATTCACCTAGGGTATCAAACAAGTCAGAACTATCTATAATATCTAAAACATCAACTAAATATTCGACATCGAGTTCGTCGATATCAAGTTCACTAAATTCATCAAGACTGTCTTCTTCTAACTCGTCTTCTTCTAATTCAGTAAACTCTAAAAAATCTATATCTAATAGGCCTTGATCTTCATTTGTGTCATCGGCCATTTCTTCTCTTATCTTCTCCTTTACTTCTTCAGGAGGTGATACAATAAACATGTTGTCAATTAATGATGGTGTAATACCATTTACTTTAATTGATTGTGTTGGTGATGAATCTAATGATGATACCATTGTTGCAGCATAAGCTTCATTTAATGTAACTACGCCACCTTCATTAGATACTATAATTTCGCCCGATGGATCACCATTTGCGTCTGGTAAAAGTATAATTAAACTTCTACCTAATTCGTCAACTGTTGTTGTAAAATCTGTCCCCCTAACAGCAATAGATGCTGTAGGAGTTGAGATATCAATATTAGCTTTATTTACTAAGCCTAATCTACCACTAGCAAACCTAGCAGTTCCCATCGTAAACTTCATACTCATCTTTGAGAGCGAAGGATCGGGGTCATAATATATTTCATCTATCAGTACTTCAGAATGCTCTTTTAAAGATAGTTGAGCTTTATCTAAAAACTCAATAAGCATTCTTCCATTACCAGTTTTTGCTTCATCATTTAGTTCTACTGGAATTACTTTTCCAGATAAAACTATTTCTTCGTTATTGCGTACTATCTGACTTATGCCAGTTGATTCTACTATGTCACCAATGGAATCTGCAAATGAGATTCCACTAATGAATAGTAAATTAAGAATCCCCAGGCGAGTCTTTTTGATTAATTTGAATCGTAGCATTATCAGAAGTTATATCTAGATTTATTACGGCATTTGGGGATGAACATGCAACACCTGCTCCAGTTGCGCATGTACCACTAATTTGATTAATATCAATATCACCAGAATCACCAACAAAGTCAAATATTAATTCTTGAGCTCCGTCGCTTTGTAATGTATTAATATCATTACTGTCTCCAGTAATATCAAAAGTCCAAACCGAATCATCAGCTTCAAAATCAATATCAAATATATTATAACCGCCAACTAAAGTTAGATCAGCGTCTAATCTTTCAGCGCTATAAACATATCCTTGATCAATATTTAATTCATTGCTGTCGCCAGTGATACTAAAGTTATAATCAGAATCGTCTGAACTACCGATATAACCGATATTCCAGTCCACCTTATTTGAGTCTCCCGTTAACGAGAACACCAAAGAAGATGAGTCCATGTCTATAGGACCATAAATTAAGTTCTGATTACCTATCATATCAATGTCGAAAGTTAAATTAGATCCTTCAATGGTCATATCCGAACCGGATCCAGAAAAATCATCTAAACCGATCTTATTACCATATCCAACTTGATCAATATATAGTGTTAAAGTGTCACCACTTTGTTCTATCATTATTTCGTTGTCATCATCCGCAAAAACCAAACCTGATGTAACCAAGAATAGCAATCCCGCTATACTAATTAGTTTTTTCATTTTTGTTTTCCTCTTTTATTGAGTGCCTTTCGTTTTTCCCATCAACTTGATGGGGATGTCTATGGCCCTCAGTTAAATCCCAGAATTTACGGTCGTGGCCCTGGTATATTAGTTCAAGTACTGCAGCTTCAATAGCCGCTCGTACCGCGTATGTCACTGACTCATTATTACCCACTCCGTCCTCATACTCAATAAGTTGTGTGCCTTGTTCATAGAACCTAAACACGTCGCCTGAAGAGCCGTAAGAAAGTACCGATTTCTTAGCCTGGACGTTTAACAAAACTTCTCCCGTTAATACAGAAACTGCTCTCACAGATACTGTAACAACATCTTTACGATACATTCTACTAAAACCTACGCCAAGAGTTCTTGCTCCTCGTCCACCGGTTTCTGTATTAGTATCATAACCTATTATACCACCCTCAATAATCATTCCTGCAAATAAGAGTGGGCCTACACCTGTGGGTTCCGTCCCATTAGCTTTAGCTACATCTTGACGAGTAGATCTTACTATTTGTCTTTCTCGTACAAGATTGTCTATTCCTTGTCTTTCTACTACTCTAAACCAGGTTCCTCCACCTGCTGTTTTGAGAGCATCTATTAACATTTCAGTACCGCCTTGGGTAACTGCAGTAGAAAACGATGCTATATTATCTACTGATTTTCTTTGGCCTGTTAAATCTTTAAATCCATATACTGCAACTACAGGTTGCGTTTTTGCTGCTGGTAAATTAAGAAGATCCACAAACGCCGGAAGCTTTACTGCTTCTGGAGCATCAACGCATATATACTTTCTGGACATAGCCTTTTGTATACCCATTTGCGCATGCCTATTAAAACCTTCATCGTATTTACCAGCAAGATCATTACAATCTTGTGGGTTATTACTCCATTTTGGAACAGAAGAGCAACCACTAAGTAGCAGCAATACTAATATATACTTACCCACCATCAGAATCCTGACTAAAGTTACCAGTTCCAACTGGGATTTCAATAACAGTTTCTGATCCTTCAGAATCTACGATTGTCATTCTAATTACTTCTGAACCATCAGCGTTTATTATAACTTCATATGTAACAACATTACCCTCTAGAGTAAAAGAACCATATCTAACAGATCCATCATTACTAAACATTGATTCGACAAGCTGTTTAGACATTTGAGCATATATTCTGCTTTCTAAGTTACGAATAAACTTAGCCATTGTAGTATTATCTGCTTCTCGTTCTGCAGCCTTTCGTGCAGCTTCTAATGAATCTTCAATAGCTTTTTTTCTTGAATGTTCTATGTTATCAATAGTAAGATAATGATTACCAGTACCAATACCACTAAAAGATGGATTTTTAAATCCAAATTTAATTTCATCAGCAGTAACTGGATTAGTTATCACTAAGCAAAACATTGCTGTTAATATTATATCTTCAACTTTTATTTTCATCTTCATTTTTATTTTCACTCAAATATTTTTGTCTTTCTCTATACTCTAAAACAACTTTTATTTTTTCTTGTAATCTTATCATATCCTGATCAAGCATTCTTACCTGATCAATTAATTTTATTAGACCCATGTGCATCTCTTCGATCTTTGGATCTAATTCTTTATTAATAAACTTCCATACAAAAAATACGAAATAGCCAAGGCCGACAATAGCAACAGTAGTAAATCCATATTCGGATATTAAAACAGCCGGATTTAACGCATCCATGGCTAATCTCGTCTGACGTCGATATTACCGTCTTCAATAAAATTTTCAGCTCTGGCTATTCTATCTATAGGAGGAGTCAATTCAAGAGCGCTTGAAACTAGCATATCAATCTTTATGATCTCGTTATTCATTGTGCGCACTCTATTTTCTAAACTCTTAGTAAATATATTAAGAGTATTGATCTGATCTAAAACACCAGATAATATTTGCTTAATAATAATAAAAACAAACGCACCACTGGCTAATGCACCAGCAATGGGAAGGCCTACATCAGATATTAAAGCAAATATATCGGGCATTAATTAAAATATGCTACACTTACAACTTTAAGTCCAACACCACCTTCTAAAGTTTGCGCAGGTAATTTACTGACAAATTCAACGTCTTTAGACTTTACAGTCATGGTTCCAACAACGTCTGAACCATCTTTTTGCGTCAAAAGCAAATCGCCAGCTGTAGAATTATACACTCTAACAAGACCAGCTCGACCTACTGTTGAAGCTGCAGTTAAGTCAGATTGACTACCTTGTAACTTAATTTTCATTTATTTCTCCTATTATGAACTAACCAAATTTAGTTCTTCTAAACTTTTGTGCCAGTCTGAATATCTAAAAAGACCTTGCTTTTCATGACACCAATACCAACCTGTATATTTCTGTTTTTCTTGAGGTATATTAGATTCTACCTTTAAAGTTCCTCTAACCTTACCATAAGTCTTTCTGCTCTGTTCGTTACTTGCTTGTGCCATCTTGAATCTCTGCCTTCTACAGCAGCTCCTTTCCAATCACCACGTTGCAGCGCTGCATTGTGCTTTCTAAATTTACTTAAGCGCGTAAGTCCCATATTAAACATCATATTAGCAACAACTTGTCTTACTTCTTCAGGGTAATCATCCCATCCTTCATGTAGTTTTTTACAGTCAGAGAGGACAGATTGTACGTCTTTATCGAAGCATTCAATTGTACGTTCTTCTGATACTGGGGTTCCCACATCTTGTCCATACTCTGGATCTGATTCGAGGACCAAATGGCCAATTCCGAAAGTTGGATAGCCCAAATGGTCTTTATAAATTTCATTTACTTTACCTTCATCGATTGTTAATTGTTCTCTTAATTGTTCAATATTCATTTCTACTCCTAAAATATATTACTATTCATCGTCTAAAAATTCTTTTAATAGTATTGGTTGTGGCCAATCTCTTAATTGATATTTTTCTTTTTTAGCAAATATTTGCTTGACTTTTAAAAAGCCTAAATCTGTGTCTTCAACTTCTCTTCCTTCAGCTTCGTTGTCATTATTATAAGCATGTAATTTGTATCTTATGATTTCTTCGTCAAAAATATATTTATCATCTGTACAATTATTAAATCTTTCTATATGACTAAAAAGTGTTTCATCTGGTAAGATAGTTATATCCATAAATTGATCTATATAAATTTCGTTAGCCTTTTCTAATGCTAAAAAGTGATGAACTTTTAAATAAAAATCTCTATCTATTGGTCCAACAAAGCATATATCTAAGTCTCCAGGATCTGTTGCTAATGGATCTCCCCAGCTTCCCAATTTATAAATTTTATGATCTGGAAATTTATACTCTAATGGATAATTTTTTAAATATTCTATTAATGGATTATCATTACTCATTATGTATTACCACTCCTACGATCAAAGTCAACTGCTTGAATTCTTGCGCTAAAGTTCTCGTATGTACCGGTTGATCTAAATGCAGTAGCATCTGACCAAGCGCCTTCGCTATACATGGCAACTTCAAGTTGATAATATCCTTCAAACGCTCCAGTGTTTGCTGGCTCTTGTGGTTCAATAATTGAGCTAGCCACGCTAATGTAGCCACTACTGTTTTCGTTCGCCCTACAATGAATTGCCGTGCTAAGGATCTTATCAGAAGTTATTCCACCAGATCCAATGTTAATCGTTCTCCAGCTTTGGTTGTAATTATTGTAGTCTCCGGCAGATAAAGATACAGTATAATCATGATTACCAAAATATGAATCATGAGCATTATCCTTTCCTAAAATGTAGGTTGTTTTTGTTCCATTGCCGCCATGATTATCAGTATGCATAACTTTCATTTTGTAAAGGTACCATCTATATCTAATTTGTGTAACATATTTAAGCTTGTTAGTTGCGCCGCTCAAGCCTCCAATTGCATTAATATTGATTGAATGACTAGATCCAACCGCGCCTGAGCCTAGGCCATATTGATCGTTAAAATCTTCAAACACCGCGTTAAGCCTATTGTGTGATACATCAAATGTCAATTGACATCTTGTACCAGCATTCCGGCCGGAATTATAACCAGACGATCCCTGATTTACATTAAATACAGTATTATTACAATTAGTCACTGATGGCAGATCTGTCTGAAAGGTTGTAGGATCTCCATCTTTTGCTCCATGGAAATCACTCATTTTTATCATACCTGATGTTGGAACATCGCTATTTCCGCTATGAACATTAGCTCCACTCTTATAATATTCGCTCATAGAGTGAGGTGCAGACCCACCAAGCTCTGCACTAACACTTCTATTAGTACCAGCTCTTGTTCCTAGTGATATAGCTCCTGATGATTCAATAGCCATTACTTAATTATCCCCGATATTAAATCTTCAAATTGCTCTATTTTAGCAACTCTATTTGGCCAAAGAATATATTCTTTCTCTGGATTTTTCTTTAAATTTGTTAATAAAGGAAGTATAGAGTTGTATAACTTATTAAGTTTATCTTCCAACTCTTGTGCAGTAGCAGAAGCTGATGTAGCTTCAGACTTGACAGATTGTACAGCTTCTAGCTCGTCTTCATCGACAGCCGTAAAGCCAAAATCAAAATCTAATAAATCACTCATATATTATCTCCTTTACTGTTATTTATACAAGTAAAAAAGCTAAAGTGATTAGTTATCTTCTGTATTTTGGTCTTTAATCTGCTTAATTATATCGATTAAATCTTCAATAGTATCTACGTCTGTTTGATTTTCTGTATCAACTTCAACGTTTATTGTTATTTTCATAATCCGATTAGGGCCCAGCCATGATTTGCTATGGCATTAAGTATGATTGCAACACAAGTTGCCATGTGAGTAAACCACCATACTGTTCTAATGCCAGCAACGGTATTGGCTTGTCTATCAGTTTCACCAACCTTTTCGCCTAGACTCTTTGCCCAGATTCTCCACCATTTACTCATAACCACCCTAACACTATATTAATCATAATTATATATACACATAAAAGGTTTGATAGTACTATAAATGTGCGAATATAGGAAATGTGGTTTTCGTTATTAGCATCATAACCATCTTCTTCGTCAAAAGATCCTAATGCATGTTTCCAAATGGTCCAAAACTTATGCATTTCGTTCAGCATCTAAAAAGACAGCATTTGTAATAATAGTAGGAACAATGATTGATAGATGAATACCTATAGATACAGGAATACTATATCCTAGCCACCCCTAATAGAAAATTGCAATCAAACCAAAGAATCCACACCACATTACAAAAAGTGCCATCAATAGATACCCTTGTAGAACAGGATCAGGAATAAACCTTAAAGGATTAAACCTTAAGTCCATAACAATACGATACATTTCAGCTACTTTTTTAAACATACTATTTTCCTCGTTTTATTAACTCTTTAAGAATTTTTTGTTTTTTCTTAGGAGGAGTATGAGTATTCTCATAAGCCTCTTTTAACTCAGCAGTTGGAGTTGATCTCATATAATAATTTTGAACCGAGCCATCTCGATTTTTTACTGTTTCTTTAAATTTTACTGGCATTAAAGTTCTCCTGTAATATGTTTATAAATTTCTTTCCATTTCCAATATCTTGGAATATCACCGTCATAATATGCGTTATGTTCATGAGCAACTAGTATTGAATTAAGTCCAAACTTTGCACCAACTTCAGCATTTTCAGGTTTATCTTCTACCCAGAAACATTCAGTTCCTTCGTATTTTTTAAGCTCTTCGTCTTTATCAGCGCCGCAAGGTAAATATATAAAGTCATCAAACATTCCTTTACCAAACAACAATTCTAAGTTTTGAGTTCTTAATCTTTGAGCGTACTTATTATCACTTAAAGATGTAATACAATGGAACCTATATCCATGCAACATATTAAGTCTTTTCATGTAATAGACTGCATCTCTTAAAGGAGGCAAAAAAGCAATAGAGGCTGAATCGTTAAATTCAGCAACTGCGGTTTTTCCAAATTCTTTGTTAAGATTAAATCTTTTTGCAACATTGTATTGTGTGTAATCACTTGTTGGATAACCTTTATGGTTCATCCATTGAGTAAATGAGTATTCCCAATCACATAGGACTCCATCACAATCTACTAAAATTATATTTTCTTTCATTTGATCTCCAAACATATTAATGAAACACTCTTTCCTTTCCGTCGATCACTAACTGGTCGACGTGAATATTACCTCTTAAGTCCATGAATCCTTGGCTAATAATCAACTCACAAAGTTGATCCCAAGCTCCATCGTCTTTCGAAACCGCTAAATCTACCATTTCTTTATTATATAATGGCACTTCGACTAATACATTCTCATCGACAACTAGTCTTCCTTTTATTACATTTTTATTCATTTCTTTCCTCGTTTATATGTATATTATAACATACTTTACTACGAAAGTAAACATTTATTTCACTTATTTTTAAAATATTTTTCAAGCATTTCATACTTTTCTACGTAATCTGCCATCAAACCAAGCTCTTTTTCAAGGGTTTCCATTTGATCTGAATGTTCGCCAACTGACACTTGATTACTCAAGATAATATCAGCATTCATTTGATGCTTTGCTGCTTGTGCTTGCATATATGCCATAGATGTTTTGATCATTTGATCTCTAAAATTTCTCATTGTTATCTCCTAATTTTTAATTCGTTTTCCATACACTTTCTATGAACAGAACTTATATGACCCATTCCTAATACATTTCCAATATGATCAGTATCCATATCACTAATACTTATATGGCTTAATGGCTGATCTCCATTAATACCATAAGTCCCCCACTTTAAAACTGAAGCTTGAACTTCATGAGGTTCGTTGTCATATAAAGAAAGATCTTTTTGATCTTTATGAACTGATCTTCGCATATATGCGAGACCACCATCTACCATATAGAATTTTCCATTAGCATCAGTATATTCTTTATAATCGTGCCTATGAGTAGATTCTAAAATAGTACCATCTGGCGTTTGTATTGCGTTTCTAATTAAGTTCATTTAAATTCACTATCCCAATCTCCAAATACTTTTGGAGCTTCTTTTGCCGCTTCATCCATATGATAATCACTTGGATAATGCTTTAAACACCTATATGCTTCTTTTCTTACAGCTCTAGGTACACGTGGAGTTTTCTTTGGATCCATCAGGTCTCTCAAAAAGATTTCTGCATTTTTGATTGCCCATCTTCGTTCATTCGGCATTGTCATAATTAATGTCCAAAAAGCTTTCTCATTTTATATTCGGTTATAGTATCCAATAACTTTTCGCTCCAGTTATCTCTATGTTCGATAAAGACTTGAGCTCCTTCGTCACCAGCAATTACAGTAACTAATTGAGTAATTGGCATACCAGTTCGTTCTTCCCACATAATAGCATAAGCCGTTTCTTGTATGAAGTAACCTTCACACCATTCTTTTTTCTTAGTCTTAGCTGCAGTTTTATAATCGATAATAGAATTTTGTCCATCAAAAACACCAACGCAATCTACTCTTCCAGCAACACCAAGATGTTCTGAATATAAAGCAGCTTCCTGCGCATAGACTTTAGTTAATCTTTTATCAAGTATTTCTTTTACTTCCATTAAGTTAGATTTTACAATAAGATTTGCATCTTTTAAGTAGTCTTCTTCATTATCAACATATCGCTCTAAAACAGAATGGACAGCAGTACCACGAGTAGAAGCTCTTTTTGATATTTTATTAGCTTCCTTTTCGCCTACTCTTGCTCGCCATTCGCGAATATGATCTTCGCTTAATATAGAAAGTACTGTAGTAATAGAAGGATACTTAACCCCATTAGGAGCAGCGTACTTTCTCCCAGCGTTAGTAGTTTTTGCGACAAGGTCTGTATACCCAAGATCAATTGGTTCATGTTTAAAGTTTCCTGTATTCATGTTTGTTTACGCCATGGTTTTTTAGAGCCATCTTGAGGACGGCCGTTTTGCGCCATTTCTGATTTATACCCATTAATAATAAAATTTAATTTATACTGATCGATATTTCGAGTAGATTCAATAGCTTTTCTTACAGCTTTTAGCTCAGATCTACGTTCATCAGAACAACGCTTTTTCATTTCTTTATTAACAATTCTATATAGCTCATATCGCTGATTCATTGATAGACCATTCATTAAATTTCTAGCTTCTAAATCGTAGTTACGAGTATCTTCTTTATCTTCGTGTCTCCACTTTCCCATTATAATTTACCTTTCTCAAATAACTCTTTAGTCATAATAAAGTCTCTAACAAAGCCACTTCTGACGATGTCTTCCCATTTAAATTCAATATGATCAAAAGAGTTCATGTGTTTAATGATATTAATAAATTTCTTAATACCATCTTGATCGCCTTTGCGAGTAAAATCTGATTGATAGTAATCGCCCGACATAATAAACCTACAATCTTCGCCAAGTCTAGTTATAACTGAACATAATTCATGATAGTTGCAGTTTTGTGATTCATCTACAATAACAACAGCATTCTTTATTGTTAATCCTCTAATAAAAGATGTTGTTAGAAACTCTATACTTTTACTTGAAATTAGTTTACCCCAAGCTTCCTGATCTTGAAATAGATCATTAACAATTGCTTTATATGGAGCAGTATAAGCATCTTCCTTTTCTTCTTGAGTTCCTGGTAAAAATCCCATATCTCTTGTAGGAACAGCAGATCGTACAATAATAACCTTATCATATTCCTTTTTAAATACCGCTTCTAAAGCAAGATATAAAGATATGAAAGTTTTACCGGTACCAGCCGAACCATCTAAACATAAATGGTTACCACTTTCAAATGAATCGAAAGCTAGTTTTTGATTATGCGTTAATGGTTCTAATTTGGCTAGATGTTCTAGCTTTAAACGTAATGGTTTTTTATTCATTTTGTATCAATCTTTCCTCTATCAGCTGGTGGCATACCACTTTGAATTCTTTGTTGAACTTCTTTCCAACCTTCTCCAGCCTGCTTTAAAACAGATCCACCAGTTTCTCCAATAATTTTTGGAGCTGCAAGTACCTGTTGAATGTTTGGATCTTTGACATATTCCTGCATCGATGCAATAGACATCATCTTTGTTTCAACTTCACCAGTTTTTAGATTTTTAAAATCATACAGTGGCATAATCAAACCACTCTGGTATATTTCTTTTTGTCCAAATCATTTTAAATTTCTCTTGTTTTGTTTGATAAAAATTTCTATAGGATTGTACTGCGTTTGTTCCACCCAGCTCGTTAACAACACATTCTGGATTAGATCCCATAGCTAGTTTGTATGGAGTTTTACCTTGTTTTATATTAACTGGTAGCTGTTTAAGAGCTTCTCTCAACTTAGTATCTGTTGAATGAATTTTTCCATACCTATATGTATACTCATCACATAACGCAATAAAGTGTTCATAATGCCATGTATAATTACAGCATCCTTCCCGTGTCCAAATAGTTGATGGATGATTAAAATGACAAGCTTTGTAAAGAATATCTTCTCTTTCGTCGTCAAGTTTAAAGTATTGTAGCATAGAGCCAGACTTAGATGGTCTACGTTCCATAACGCCATCTATCATTCTATGTACTGTTGATAACATTTGCGCTGATTCTACAATCATTTTTACGACGTGTTTGTCGCATTGTAGTTGCGCTGCTTCGGTGGGATCATCTGATAATATAAAAATGTTCATAATCAATTCTTTATTGTTTAATATAGTATATTATATCATACTTTATAGCAAATGTAAACCCCTCAGTGAAATTATTTTTACTTTATTTCACTGAGGGGAATTATCAATGTGCCTTGCTAATTGCCTCCATATCATCTAGGAAATGATTAAGATGCGCGATTTTCTTTTCCATCTTGTACGCTAACACATCCTTTCCTTTTTTTAATAATTTACGTTGATAGTATAGTGCCTCGTTTCTGTCCTTCTTAAGGCGTTCAATTTGAATATAACTCATAAGCAATCTCCGGGTTAAGTTAATTGAAACTATCATGATATAGATTTTTTTGGTATAAGTCTCCTATTTTTTGATTAAATTTGGAAATGCGCTTTTAATCATAGCCTTAGTAACATATTTGAGTTTAAGATTTTTATCTTTGGCTTTACAGAATAATTGAGCATCATCCGGGTGAATAGATTCGAGTAGATCAATAAAGATTGTTTCTCTTTTAAATTGATTTAATTTTGGAGTCGCAGCCTGTACAAAATTAGCAAACTTAGGATATTCAAATCTAAGCTCTTTTGCTTTTTTATTTTTAGGATCAAGCTTCTTAAAGGGCGGTTCGCCTGGTGGCAACGCTAATTCAATAGCGTCATCAAAGTTAATTCGTAATATATCCCTAAGAGCTGTACAGTCTTGCTCTTGTAAATATTTAACTCTGTCGTCTTTTGTTTTTAATTTATTGGTATTAACCAACACTTCTGATATTAATGGTTTAGCCATTATAAAATTCCTCCACACATTCAATCAATAGATTGCATCGTTTTTTAATTAAGTAGTTTAACACTTTCATTTTCATTGGGACCTTTTGTCCATTAAAAGTATTTATAATGTTACTTCTATGAGCTTCAGGAATTTCGTTTAAATCAATGAGTGTTTTATTTCTTTGATAATTTCTATACTCTTCTTGAGTCATAATGTCTTTTAAATTATCTGAATTTTCAGCCCAATACTCTATTTTCTTTTTAGTCATAGGAGTCTGGCGTATACCTTCCATAATAGCATTATCAGGAGATAGCACATTAGGAATACCATCACCCTTATCGCCTCGGCAAATATGTTCAAAACAATAAGTTCTTGGGTTCTTATCAACTACCATTTTCTTTTGAATTGGCGAATACTGTTTGACGTTATTGTATTTGTGGAGTTGTATAAAGTCTTTATCTGAAGAGATAATCATTACAGGTTCATGTTTACCAAACTCTTGAGTTTCCATAGCAAGAGCGCCAATCGCATCATCAGCTTCGCATCCTTCAAGATGGATAACTTTATATGGCAGGTTTTCTCTTATTTCTTCTCTAACCAAATTTAGAATCCTAAATATTTCACCCCAATCTTGATCTGATTCCTTTCTATTCTTTTTACGCATTCCTTTGTATTCAGGAAAATACTCTTTACGCCAAGTGTTTGCGCCGTCTGCGCATATAACCATTTGGCCATACTCATGTCGATACTTTTTATTATACATTCTAATACTATTAAGTATCATATGCCTTATCATATCTTCATCATTTAGTTTTTGTACTATAATATTAGATAGCGCTATTTGGCTATAGTCAAGTAAAATCATTCATCAGGTCCTGTTGTTTCCATTAATTTATTATATATTTCTTCGAAGTGATCATGTAAAAAATGATGGACTCCACCATATTTCATTAACATCGACGATATCATATTAACGATTACAAACATGTCTCTAGATTCTGGCATGTTGCTATCTCTAAAATCAATCTCGTCAAAGAAACTACTGTCATTTAATAATAATTCTTCAATCATAAGTAGTATAATCTGTGAAGTATCTCTACATTCATCAGTAAATTCTTCAAACTCACTTCGAAGTTCGGCGTATTCTTCATCAATAGCTGCTTGACGAATATGTGTAGGGAATTGTATTACATTACTTTTCAAATTTAAAATCCTTATCAATTAATATGTATATTATATCATACTTTTTGGCAAATGTAAACGTTTATTTTAAAAAGTTTTTAACAGCATTGCCACCGAGTTTAATTTGAATAATACCATTATAGTAATCATCAGTTAATAGTACTTCTCTATCAAACTGTTCTTTTGCTTCCATATATGAACATTCACCTTTAGTTTTACAAAGATGCAGTATTTCCCTATAAAATCCTTCGCTTCCTATTTTTTCATGGTCTTCTTGAAGATGTTTATTTGAACCCCAATAGTCCATCCAATCAGATTCTACTAATAACTTTTTACGCCTCTTTCGAGTCTTTGTTATTCCTAGGGTTTTCTTGCTCCAAAAGAACTTCTTCCCTACGTATTTCTTTGCAGTTGCCAGGTTCGTTATCATGTACACAAATCCATACGCGTCTTTGTGACTGAACTCTTCTGGCGGTTGCCATTCTTTGCCTCGATAATGCCATGTCATATTACTCGTTAAAGTCTAGTTCTTCTAGAGCTTCATCCTGTTGTTCACCACAATGAGGACAAAATAAAACAATCTCGTCTTCGCCATGGCCTATAATACTTCTATTAAAACAAACTTCACAGTCGACCACTGTTCGTTTCATTAGCCAACCGCCTTGAAAGCTTCCCAGCCTCCTATCGCTACCCCATCAATTTTAATTTGAGGAAATGTTCTTGCTGTTGGAAATTGTTCAAACAACTCTTCACGAGTAAAATCATATCCTAGCTTTTTATAAACGTATTCTTTACCGTCTTTCTGCGCCTTTTTAAGAGCAAAGTCGCAATATGGACATTCATCTTTTCCAAATATTTCTATCATAAGCTTAATCCTTTTAATGCGTTACTATCTATATCTTGTTTTACTCCACCAATTACGTAGGAGCTAATTTCTGTTTCTTGTGGAGCAACTTGAACATTACCTCCGCCAATCCACTTTTCAGTCCATGGTAATGGATTTGCCTGTGGAACTACATAAGGACATGGTAATCCAATAGCTCTCATTCTTTTACAACCAATCCATTCAATATAATCTGATAAAATCTTTTCATTAAGACCAATCATAGAACCATTTTGAAACAAATAACTAGCCCATTCTTTTTCTTGGTTAATTACTTCTTCATACAAAGCAATCGATTCTGGTTCCATTTCTTTTGCAATCTTTTCAAAATCTTTATCTTCTTTCTTAAGAAGTTTTAACATAGTTGTAGTTGATGCTAAGTGAACGTTTTCGTCTCGAGCAATCAACTTAATAATCTTTGCGTTACCTTCCATTTTTTTAAGTTCAGCAAATGCCCAAGAACACGCAAAAGAAACATAGAATCTTACACCTTCTAATGCATTTGCACTCATCATAGCCATCCAAATAGCTCTTTTATGATCCATTTTATTTGTTGGGCCATTATTACAATCAATAAGATCATCATAATATTTACCAATAGATTTACCACAATCCATAATATTCTTTTGAGACAATAAGTCGTCAAATACAAAGGATGGATCTGGATAGATATTACGGATAATATGAGTGTATGATCTACTATGAATAGTTTCAGAGAATGACCAGGTTTCAATCCAGTTTTCTACTTCAGGTAATGATACAATAGGTAGAAACGCTAGGTTAGGCGCACGACCCTGTACGCTATCAAGTAGGATTTGTCTTTTAAGATTGCTAGTAAAAATGTGTTGCTCGTTTTCAGTAAGAGCATTAAAGTCTTTTTTGTCTTTTGATACATCTACTTCTTCAGGTCTCCAAAAGAAACCTAATTGTTTATCTGTGATTTTATCCATCTGTGGATATTTTACTTCATCATATCGCTGAATATCAACCGCTTCGTCAAGAAACATATTTTTCAGTAAGTGCGATTTTTTATTCTTCTTCAATACAGCCATTTATTTTCCCTTGTTTTCTAAATCGTTTATTGTAACCTTTTTTGATACTAGCTGATACGCCTGGTTTAGCTAAATAACAGTAGAATCTTTTGGCACTTGTAAGAGCGTCCCACTCGGCTCCGCCCTTCATTTTTATTTTTGGTCTTTTCTTCATATTTTACATGATTCGCAATCTTCTTCTTCATATTGCGAACTTTCTCCATCGTATGCATGATGAGTAGCTTCGTCTGTCATTTCCCCAGCACCATCAAACGTATTGAAATAGTAAAGTTGTTTTAATCCGTACTTATATGCTGTTACCAAATCAGTCATCATTACAGACATAGGAATCTTATTATCTTCATAGTGTTCTGGATTATAAGATGTATTTACACTAATGCCTTGATCTATGTACTTTTGTAGAATCGCACAGATCTTAAGATAACCATCAGGGGAAGTTTGATCCCACAATAGGTCATACTTATTTTTAAGATGGTGGTAACCAGGAACTACCTGAGCCATTACTCCATCCTTTGACTGTTTGTAACTAACTAATGCTCGAGGTGGTTCAATACCATTCGTGCTATTAGAAATTTGAGCGCTTGTTTCTGCTGGCATAAGTGCCATGAGTGTAGAATTGCGAGTACCTGTTTCTTTGAGTTTCTCACGAAGCTCGTTCCACGGTAGTCTTTCTTTATTCTCTAATATATTATCTAGCTCTCTTTTATATGTATCAATTGGCAACACTCCATCGGCATATTTTGTGTGATTTTTTAAAGGAATTTCACCTTTTTCACTTGCTAATTGCTGAGAAGCTTCAATTAGGTAATAAGACCACGCCTCTGCATATTCATCTACCACTTCAAATGCTGATTCATTATATTTAAGACCACGTTTAGCTAGGAAATAAGCTAGGTTAATAATACCTATGCCAAGTGGTCTACGATTCATAGTGCCCCGTTCTGCTGCGCGTACAGGGTAAGACTGATAATCAAGCAGCTCATCGAGAGCACGAACAGAAAGATCGCAATACTTTTTAAATTCTCCGGGTTCATTAATTAGTCCCCAATTGATTGCTGATAACGTACATAATGAAATTTCTCCTTCATCTGGATTGTCTGTTAATGGACTAGTAGGTAAATCAATTTCACAACATAGATTGCTCATTCTTACAGGAGCTTCTTTTGGCTTAAACGCGCCATGATCATTAGCATGATCAACGTTCATAATATAGATCCTTCCAGTATCTTTTCTTTGTTGGATCAACGTAGAAAATACTTCAGTTGCTGGTAATGTCTTTTTACGAACAGAATAAGCTCTTTCATACTTTTCATATAATTCTTTAAACTTATCTTGATCATCAAAAAATGCTTCATATAAACCAGGAACATCATTTGGGTCAAAGAATGTAATATCGCCACCAGTAAGTAAACGCTCGTACATTAATTTATTAACTTGAAATGCATAGTCCATATGTCTTACACGGTTTTCTTCAATACCTTTATTGTTTTTAAGAACAATCAGATCTTCAAATTCATAATGCCACATTGGTAAATATACTGTAGCAGCACCGCCACGAACACCACCTTGAGAACAGGATTTTACTGCAGCTTGAAAATACTTTAGAAATGGTATTAAACCAGTATGAACTACTGAACCATCACCGACCCTTGAGCCTTCAGCTCTAATAGAACCGGCGCCAATACCAATACCCGCTTTCTTAGAAATATATTTTACTATTGAAGTGGCAGTTGCGTTGATAGAATCCAAACTATCGCCAGATTCAATAAGCACACAGCTTGAAAACTGACGCGTTGGCGTACGAACACCAGCCATGATTGGCGTAGGAAGCGAAATATAGAAGAGAGATATTGCATCATAGTAATCCTTAACGTACTTTATTCTAGTTTCTTTTGGATAATTAGCAAATAAAGTAGCAGAAATCATCATATACAATATTTGAGGGGTTTCATAATGTTGCTTAGTTCGTCTATCTTGTACTAAGTATTTTCCTCTAAATTGTTCCATACCAGCATAAGTAAAAGTATCATCTCTATCGTGTTTAATATAAGAATCAAGTTCATCAATTTCATCTGGATCATAATCTTTCATAATTGATCCATCATAAACTTCTCGAGATACGTTATCTATAATTACTTTTCGAAGCGAATGCGGCGTGTATTCTCCATAGACTTCTTTACGAAGCTTATAAGATACTAATCGTGCTGCAACAAATTGGTAATTAGGTGTATGCTCAGAGATTAACTCTGCAGCTGATTTGATGAGAAGTTCGTGAATGTCATAAGCCGGAATCTTATCATATAATTGTATGTTTGCTTTAATTTCAATCTCAGATACTGAGACTCCAGATATATCAGCAGTAGCCCATTCCAAAACCTTGTGTACTTTTTCTAAATCAAAGTCCTGAGTTGTGCCGTTACGCTTAGTTACGTGCATCGTCATATTTAGTTGTCCATCATTCATTGTCAGTTAATTAAGTAATAATACTATATATTATATCATAAAACTTAAGTTTTGTAAACGTTTTTTTTAATTATTTTTTACTATCAGAATCAACCCAGATTGGCATTTCACCGCTGGGAGCAATATTTATTTTACCTTTTGTCTTATCGACATAGGAAATAATAGCCTTTTTAATTAAGGGAAGATCGACTAACATGTTTAAATCTGCATCTATTTCATCTAATCTTTCAGCTTGGAGTGGGTATTGTTTTCTAAACTTGGCATCTTTTTTTATTAACTCTAATTCATATTTTTCAGCAAAATACTGCATGAATCGATCAACTTGTTTTTGAAACCATATACCAACTGTAGTACCTTGGAACCAAGCATAAAATGAACTACCAATTATTGAAGATAATATAGATTTGAGTGTAAGTACTATAAGCCAATGCATGTTATTTCTCCTTCTTTGCTAAGGATTTAATTGCTTTAACATAGTTAGGCATTCCATGGTCTACAACTCCATCAAAGAATTTCCATCTTTTCCATGATTCTATAATACCATAAAATGTATCTCCCCAAGTAGGCTTAAGAGCTTTTACTCCAAATCTGTTAAAGTAAATCATTTCTCCATGGTGTCTGAATCCTAGCCATGCTGGTGGGATTCTACATACAATATCATTATTATTCATAAATCTATAATGATCGCATTTTATATTCTTGATGAATCGTTGACCTCCGACTCTTGGTGATCCAAATGTGAAGAGTTCTTGAGGTCGATAACGTGTGGCACTAATTGTAGCCATAGCAGCACCCAGACTATGCCCAGTAAAATACACATCTTTTCTTACCTTTAATTGATCGTTATGTTCTAGTTCTTTAACAATGTCCATCCAAACATCGTCAACTTCTTCTTGAAATCCACCATGGACTTTACCACCAGCTTTTGCGCTATTTTTAATGACTTTTAAATCAGCCATTACATCATTTATTTTAGAAGGTTCTGTTCCTCTAAAGGCAAACCATAGATCGTTTCTGTCTTTTGCGATGAGTACTTCAGCACCGTCTCTACTAATAATTTTACCTGAAGCAAAACCTAGCTTTTTACACGCAGTGTCAGCAGGCTTAGGGTTCATATAAGCAATTGCTGATAACTTAGCTGCTACTTCTGCTCTTTCCCATACCGTCATATCGTCTTTCATTCTACTCATCTTTTTTCTCCACTTTGATTTCCACTGCTCCAGCATCTTCATCACCTATTGTCACGTTTCTATAGTAAACTATCACCTCACCGAGCTGATTAATATATCTTTTTATTTCTTGCGTATTATAAGACATTAGCTCATAATCTGCAACAGTCATAGCAACAAAGACAACATCACCTCCGTGCTTCTTTTTAATATCGTCAATAAACTTATCGTGATACGTATAACCCTCAGGATATAAATCTTCTCTTCCAAGTTTACAATCTGACTTTTTAGTTTCTGCGTTTTTTAAACAGTTTTCAATAATTACTGCATCAGAAACAACATACCATTTGGGTTCTTTTAAATCTATTGCTCTTGGCATCACCGGCTGAACGATATCTATATTTACAGGTTTAGTTATTATTTCAACTTCTCTAGGAGGTTGTTGTAATAGACTACACCCACTAATCGTTAAGAGAGCTAATACGCTTGCTATCTGCTTCAATCGCATCAAAGACCTCCTTTGTTTGAGCATTGGCCCGTGTTTCTATCATACCAGGTTTTGCACTAGCAAGTTTAGCAATATTATGTCTTCTGAATATATCCAGATAATCTGCCATTTGTGTTTCGTATTGTTGATTTTGTACTTGTAGCCCAGAAAGAGCTTGAGTAGTTTTTTGAAGATTGCCTTGAATAGCTTCAATAGTAGCTTTTTGTTCTTGATCTCTTAAGTCTTGTGCTGCTATAACTTTGATTTGTTCTTCTAGTTTATTCTTCATAGGAACAACTGAGAACTGATAATACATTATTCCTGATAAACCCATCGCAATAATAATTCCAATCAATAATTTACTCATAATGTTATTTCTCTATTTTTTTAGACTCGGCAGCTTTCCTTCTTGCAAGTATTCTTTCAACAAATTTACGGCCTGCTTTTGTTCTACCGTCATAAATATCTTTCTTTTTCTTTTTCTTTACAGCATCCGCTGGCATAGATACACCACCTGATGCTACTGAATTTGCTGCTGCGTCTTCCCACATATCTTTAAAATTTTTCATCTTTTTATATCCGTACTCGTTATGAGTATTTTCTGTTTAGTTAAAACGTGTTCTACTTGATACACGTTCAATCCAAATATTTCTCCATAGGCTTCTGTAAAATCAATAGCCTTTACCTTAGTATTTATATTAGCAATAACCTCGCCTGTCACTGGAGATGCGATTTCTTGAGTTAATGTATATGTTCCTGGAGCTAGCTTATTATTTTTATCAAACCATTGAGCGCTTTCAGATATATCAATGGTTTCTTCTAAATCTTGAAATACGTCGTTTAATACATTTCTAATCTCATCATCGGTAAGATTAGTATTCTCTTTGATTAAGAATAAAGCTGAAGCATAAGATGCTAGTTTAGTCTTACCAAATGGTAACTTATTGAGAAGTCTTTTTACATTAAAAACTAATCTATGAAAAACAGTATACGCGGATTTTTCCTGTGGTGTTTTTCTATCTTGAGCTTTCTTAAGCAATTTGCCATTAGCATCAATAATGCCTAGTTCATAAGCATCAGTTTTATCCCAAGATGAAACTAATAACTTTAGAAATCTAAAGGCATAAAATAAATCTGCTGTTCTTGAGACTACGCTCATTAAAGTTCCCTCAGTTTGTTTATTATCCTTTGATCCAATGGTATTTCTACGTGTGAATCTTCCGGTAAATAATTTAAGAATATCAAGAAAGTTTTTAAAATAGTATAATGTTCAGGTTCTACTTTAAACCACATCATTCTATTAGCTGCTTCTATACCAAACACATTATATAATACAATAATGTGGTTTAATATAAGCCTTTCTTGAAGATCTCCATATTGTTCGTATCGTCTAAGTAATCGTTTAAGATACTTAAATCTTGTTAAATCTTCTTTAAACTCTTCTACGTCACAACATTCAGGATTATTGTAATTTTGTGACGCATAGAGTTCAAAATTTCTACTATTAAGCTTGTCAAATATTTTCATCATATATTATCTATACAAGATAAATTTTATCGATATTTTTGTCTAGATTTCCTAAATACTTCGTCTGAATCAGCTTTAGATCTAGCTGCTTTTGACATAGTAGCTCTCTTTACTGCCTTTTTAGCTTTGCCAGCAGCTTTTCTAATTGAACTACCAATACCTTCATCAACGTCTGATTCGTTGTCAGCCTCATAGTTTTTATCGACATAATCAAAAAATTCTTTCTTTTTATCGCCTTTAAGTTGAGCAGGTGAATCAACGCCAAACTTCTTTAAAGCAGACTTAAAGAATTTTTGATATCTTTCTTTATCTTCTTCCATTTTAGATTTAGCTTCATTCATTGCATGAGCTTCTTCAACCATAGCCTCAGTAACTTCTTCATTGGCTAATTGGAATGCCGCAGCTACTTCTTTATGACTACTCAATCCTTTTTTAATTTTTTCAATCTTTTTTGCGACTGGAGTCATTTTACCATCTGATTTAAGAGCCATTTCTACAGCCTTTTTAATCTGAGCTTTTGAAAAGCCTTCTTCGATTTCTTCTTCGTCTTCGTCTTCGTCTTCTTCTTGAATTTCCCAACCTTGACGCTTCATCTTTTTAGCAGTTGCTGCATCTACTTTACGAGTAAATTTACCCTTTTTAACAACAATATTTTCTAAACCTTCCATTAGTTCTGGAAAAAGATCTTCAATATCTTCAGGATCCATATCGTAATCTTTTGATTGCAAGTAAGCTAAAATGTTTTTCTTTTCTCCAGAAAGATCAAAACCGTCTTTTGTTTTCTTAAATTTTACTTTAAATTTCTTTTCAGTAGCCTTTATGCCATCCCCTTCATGATCAATATCGATCTTAGCTTTACCCTTACCAGCTTTTAGCTTAGCTTCAATAATTGAAATAGTTACTTCTTCCTTAACTACTGAACCATCTTCTTTTTCACCAGATTTTTTAACAGTGTGCTTAGCTTTAAAGTCTTTTTCGCCTTTAGCTTTTGGTTCATCAGCTTCTTCAACTTCTGGCTTTTCGTGCGTATAGCCTAGCTTCTTCATTCTTTCATGATCTTCAGGTTTTTCAGCTTTATGGCCTTTACCTGTTTCAGGATCATACATCATGTGAGGCTTAAATTCATCCTCTTTTTTTACTTTACCTTCAAGTACATCGCTAACGGCATCAGCAATGCTTAAAGTTATATCATCTTTAAGTTTCATATTAGTTCTCCTATTGTATGAAAAGCATTCCTGTGATAGCTGTAGCGGCGGCCGCGATTACTATCCAGAATAGTTTATTAATTATATTTACTGTCGCAGCATTTTCACGAACGACTTGATCTAACTTATCAACTCTATTTATAAGAGTTAATATTTGTTCCCCTTGTTGCTTGCCAAATTCAGCCATAGTAGCAATTTTTTCTTCAGCTCGAGCTAATGAAATAATTGCGTCAGATAGTTTATCGATCTTTTCTTCGATTCTATCTAGTCTAGCAGATTGTGCAGCTCTTTGTTCATTAGCCGTTGTCATGTTTTATTACCCTGCATTTTAATGGTGTAACACCTTTAATTAGTCTATGATATTCATGCTGTTTTACGTCAAACACCATACCTTTTTTTAAAAGCCAAGGTAAGCATTTTTCTAATTGAAACTGCCAGCCTTCGCCTTCTAAAATTTCTATTTCTCGATCCTCATGGTCCTTGTGCCAAACGTATTCAGCGTCTTCGACACTTGGATCAAATGTTCTTATTTCGCCATCTTCCCAGTATGGCTTACCAAAAGTAAGATCCACCACCCTTTAACCCCAAATCCTTAGCATACTTCGGGAGGCGACACGCCCAATAGCCTGCTTTCATTTTATCGGTTTTAGTATCGCAATTATGTCGGGAAGCAAAATTACGTGCTGCGTCGCGATCATTAATCTTTGATGTTAAACCACCTTTTTCGTCGCCAAATTCTATTTTCTTTACGTTACCAGTCTTAGGATTTTTAACGTAAACTACATATTTCTTTTTACCGCTAGACCTCTTAGGTTTATTTAATTCAGGTTCAGCGGCTTCATCTATTTCTATCATAGGTTGATCTAAAGGCACATGTTGGCCTTCATAGATACCAAATCTTTCTTCTACATGCTCTAAAAATGTATGCATGTCTTTAAATGCCATGATTATCTCTCCAAATTTGTACATTCTTTTTGGCATCACCAACATTTTTATAGGCAATTACCGGATGTCTTGGTGTATGGCCACTTTTATCAAATATTGTAGGTAATACTTTTTGACTACCATCTTTGTTCATCTTCATTGAATCCATACCAGATAAACGAATTTCAAACTTACCATCTGAAGTCACATGCTTAAATACTTTCTTATTTCCATGATAACCATCTGGAACCTTCTTCCATTTGATCTTAGCTTCAGTAATATATTCTTTAAACCCGTACATTATTTTTTCTGACCTTTTATCCATTTTAATGCTATTGCATTTTCTGGAGCTTTAGCAGCCCAAGTTTTTATATCTTTATACGCTTCTAGCGTTGAGGTTTCTATATCAGATCCTTTAGAATTATCAACAATAATCATTCTATTTCTAAAAAGTCCCTGAAACTTACCTATATTCTTTTGTACACCTTTCCACATTTTTGTAACTAAATCATCAGCTAAAGAACGTGGTCTCATTCTGTTTCTTTCTAATGCTGTATCTAAATCGGTATTAACAAATATCATGTGTACAGCATATCCAATTGTTCTTAGCATATCAACTTGCTTTTTAATTTTACTATAGTCTTTACCAGTACCATCAATAACAATACCTAATCTTCCATCTAAAGCCATTTTCATCTGTCTACCAGTTAGAGCTTTTGCTTTTGCTCTTACTGCTTGGCCCTGAGCAGATGCAATATCTTCTGGATTAGTTGTTAACCCTGCCTTTTTTAATCCTTTCTCAAAAGCATCATCTGAATTTATTAATCTAAATCCTAATGCCTGTAATGCAGTTTTACCTATCACAAATGATTTACCACTTCCTGGTCCACCTGCTAGAAATACTGCTTTAAAAATAGAAGGATCATTTACACCTTCCATTAAGTCAAAATGTTCTTTAAAATTATCCACCGAATTCGTGACCTGCTACTCTCTTCATTTGCTTTTTAAATTCAGCAAAATCTGGTTTACTTTTATAAAGCTTTATAGAGATCTCATCTCTATCTTTACCTTTAATTCTCCACTTATAACCCTTATCTAAATGTTCTGGGCTTGTGGTCTTTACAACTCTACGCTTAAATCCATCTTCCCAAGGCTCGCTCTTACCTGTACCTTCTCGTATTTCAGCAAAGGTTTTCATTTCTTTAAATCATACCTAAATGATTTATTGCCTTTTTGACCTTTCTTAGTAATACCATACCCTGCAAGCTTAGCTAACGTTTGTAATGTAGGCCAGTTCTTTTCTGATTTCTTTTGACGTCTTGCTTTAAACATATCGTCTTTAATCTTTTTAAATAAAGTATCAACCATATCTAAATCGTCCATTACTAGTGGACCTTCGTCTAAGTTTGATTGTTCTTTAAATGATTTCATTAGCTACCTCTTACTTTAGCCGCTAAGTCTTTATCAGCGCCACCCCAAGTTCCTTTAGATTTAGTTGCAAAGGAATTTACTCTTGCTAATCCCCATTGTGTTGGATTTGTTCCAGGTCTATGGCTTGTCTTCCAAGCGGCGTATCCTCTATCAAATACTTTCTTTAATATACCATAAGGCATTCCTGATTTATCAGCTTTCTTTTTAAGAGCTGCTTTAGCATCAGCTTCTTCTAATGATTGTTTAAAACTTTTCATTTCTTCTTGCTCTCCAAATTTTTTCCTAAACGCTTTTGTGTGTTGGCTTTCAGGAGCATTTGGTCTAGGCTTATTATGGGCAGCTTTTTCTTTAGCATCCATATCAGTATATTTTTTTTCATCTAAATGTTCTACATCATCTAACCAAACTCTTTTCTTCCATTCGCCAAATTCAACAACTAAAAAATTAGCGCCGCATCTTTTAATAACACCAATTTGATTTGTTTCTTTTAATACAACTTCGTCGCCTTCTTTAAAAAGGTTACCTTCAACAAACTTTTCTCTTTTTTCTGATACAGGTTCTAGCTCAACATGCTTACGATGCATATGAGTTTCTTTTAGTCCCATGCCTTTTCTAATTGTATTAAATAATAATTTAGAATCTTTATATCCTTTAGGCATTCCTTTTGTAAAATTTTCTAAGTCGTTATCTGAAGCATATGCTCTTAGTTTCGAAGCTGACATACCAGCAACACCTTCAGCATCTGGATCTCTTTCACCAGCTGAAACAACCTTTATACCTTTTTCGAAATTATAAAAACCGTGTCTAGAATCAACACCGTTATATTTATTAAGAAGAACATCAAATTCTTTTAATCTATCTGATCCAGCAACCATTGTTACTGATGTAAACCCTTGGTCATATAGTTTAACACAAATGTCTAATGCGTTTCTTACATTAGCATCAGCCATAATACTACGTGCGTGTTTTGGAAACATTTTTCTGAGGAATTTTACTTTGTCCTTAAATCCGAGTGGATTCTTCTTAGGATCTTGTGATTTTGAACCATATATTCTATATGGATTACTACCAGCTGTTTTCTTTAGCTTATCAAAAAGTTTCTCATGACCTGAAGTTGGTGGATTAAATCTACCAAAAACGAAGTATACTTCGCCTTTAGCCTCAGTTAAATATTGGCTAAAACTCTTAAATTCCATTTTACTTATCACCACCTTTGCTTTTTAGTTTAGCTCTATCAGCCTTTTTAACTTGTGGCAATAATTTTTTAGCGATTTTTGCAATTGCACCTTTTTTACTAGCCAATCTTTTTTCAATACCAGCTCTAGCAGCAAATGATAGATCACCTTTCTTTTTATCTTTAAGAATTTTTTGAATCATGATATCACGAGCTTTTTTCGTGGCGCGACTTTTGAGTTTTTCTGGAGATGCTAATTTTCTTGCTGCTTTCTTTTTGCCTAAAGCAATCTTAGCTTTATTTTTTCTAAATGATGCTTTCATTTTCATTCTATGCGCTAATGACATAGCTTCTGAAAAATCACCGCTATCTTCAGATACTTCTGATTCGTATTCTTTAAATGATTTCATTTTATCCTCGGTTCCCATTTAGTTAGGATTATCCCAACCTTTAATTATATCTTTGCTAAAGTTGTTAGTAGAAAATTCTAATCTATCAACAAGCTTAACAGCTCCACCTTCCATACGATCTATAGCAACAAAACCCTCAGGGTTGGTTACTTTAAATCCGGACTTAGTTTTAACAAAAGTACCAATTTTGTTTAAACCGTTTAGTTTATTTATAATAATTAATTTACTATCTACAACTAAATTTTGTAAATCAAACACATTTTGTAAGTTTTTTATATTAGATTTGTCAAAAAACGCAAGTAATTGATCTCTTTTTGCAATTTGAGTATCTTTACCTTTTTGACTGCTTCTTTTGTCAATTTCTTTTTGATATCGATCTTGGACAAACATAATAAGACCTGTTGCGTGCTTTTTAGTATCAGTAATTCTTTGACCATTTCTTACCTTTCTATTGTTATATACATTAATAACAAGGTTTAATTCTTTATTTGATTCTAGCTCTTTAAGAGTAGATCCAGATATTTTTTTAAACAACTTACCAGCTGCTGAAAGTTTACTATTAAGTAACTCAGTATCTTTTTTGGTTAATGTTGCTGTACCAGATAGATCAGATAGTGTGGCATCGACCATCCAAACGTCTTTAGAGGATTTTAACTTTGGAACAATTTCTTTACCAAACTCAGCTCTCATCGTTTCAAACGTTGCTCCACTATACGTTGTATGCCAAACAATTCCAATCTTAGCTGCTCCAATCTCCTTAGCGAGAGCACTACCAGTAGGTACTGCGTAAGCGATAGTGTTAGGATGAAACACAATATGACTAACTCCATTAATCTTCTCCTTTTTAAGGTCTGACTTATCGAACATAAAGTCACCTTGAATCACCCCTTTTACACCAAGAGGCTTAATGTAATCAAAGGCCATTTTTAACTTTTTAGATAAATCTCCAGAAGTATCAGCATCAATATCAGCGTGAGACTTATAGATTTTAGGATTTGCATTGAATATACCTTTCTTTGCTACAAAGAATTGACCATCAGATGGATCTTCTCCTGCAAATACGGCGGGAGCGCCATCCCATTTAACAGTAACGTCTACTGCAGATTTTGCGTTACCAGACAGCATATCTCGCAATGATCTCAATGCGAGTATAGCTTGGCGCGCTCCCTTAACTCCGCCGTCAAGAATAAGATCCTCAATATGAATCATATGAGTGTTCTTTCCTGCGGCTTCAGCCAGTTGATTTTTAAATCCTTTCATTATTCATATACCTTTACGTATGCGCTAGAGTCTTCGGATTTAGATCCAGCATAGTTAATAATTTTAGTTAGCCATCTATTAGCTTTTGCCCCAGTGTTTTGATCTACTATGTATACAACATATAGACAAGCCATCTTAGATCCAACCCAATAAACGTCTTTAGTAAGCAATTCTTTTTCAAAGGTTTCATAGCTTTCGTTTTTATAGAAATGACTATACATTTTATAAAATATAGCGATTGATCTCTTATCGCCTTTGACGATTTTCTTTGCCATGGCATTGATTTTACCATTGTCTGGTATTTTCTTTCTCATAACAAGCTTTAAAGCGTCTTGCATGATACCATATCCAGCACCACCACCTCTAGCAGTTTTAAGAGCAATTTCTCCTTTGATCGCCCCACCTGCAGAACCAGCTCTTAGATCAAATTTACCTTCGTCAAATAGAATAGTAGCACCTTTGTTAGACCAAAAAGTTCCTCGTTTTTCGCCTTGGAGTAATATTCTTAATAGCTTATGATCATCAGTATCAGGTGGTAGTTTGACATTATATTCTTTAGCCTTTGCTTTCTTTTTAACAAGCTTAAGTGATATAGCAACTAATTGCCTATCAACAAATGCTTGAAGCAAAGATTTATTATATCCAGCAATAGAATCTGTATTTAGAGATTTAAGATCAAAAGATTTTTCAACAGCCCAAAAATCACCTGGATTCCACTTGTCATCTTTAACTGGTTTTTGATCTGAATTTTTGTACGCTACATTTTTATATGCATAAACAGTATTCATTAATTTACTGTTTCTATGGAACGTTTGAGACTTATTGATATAACCCTCTTTAATGAGAATCTTAGCTGATTCGTATGAAGAATGAAACCAACCATCCTCTACACCAGCAATTTCTTCGTATGTAGCATCAACATATACTCTTTTATAAGCAGCCTTTAAGATTTCTTCATCCATAAAGAACTCTTCTGATTGTATTCCATTGTCTAGCATTGCTTGACAAATAACGCATTGATGACTTTCAGTGATTTGAGTATTCTTGGTTCCGCCTCCAGCTCCGCCGCCTCCACCAAATACTTTACTTTTACCAAGATCTGACGAGCTGATGGTTTTACCATCGCCATGAAGATTAAATGGCTTTTCAAGCTTCTTAAATATTTCTATTTGAGCTAAAGCATCTTCAATTTCAGTTACTTTAAAGGTTCCACCTTTTGCTAGTTCGAGAGGTTTTCCATCTCGTACAAGTCTTGCAAGAATATCAATTCTGGCTTCACCTGTATTTGCATTAGGTTTTTTTAATTGACCAGGAGCAAGTCTAACTGCTTCTTTGATCGGTTCTAGTGATAAAAAACTTTTCATAATTGTATTATAACACTCCTGTTAGTAAATGTACAATACTATTTATAATAAATTTTTATTTACTATTTAGGATTATACTGTTTATTTGGCCAAACGTTGTCTTCTTCATCGACAATAATGATTCCTATATATTCTAAAGAATCAATCATTTTAGCCCCTCCTTCCTTAAGCCCAATGATATACGAAGTATATCCAACACCAATTACAGTTACTAAACCAATTAAATATTCCATTATAGAAATTCTTCGTTTCGTACAATTGATGTTATATAACCCCTTTCATCCATATCTTTTTTAAAACTTTCTGCGTCTGTTTTTATAGCAAAAAGATATTCATGAAGTGGATCATGATCGTTTTTAGTAAATTTTACAACCCAATATTCAACCATTATTCTTCTTCCTTAATCCATTCGAATTGACCATGTAGTGAATTAAATTGAGCACATTCTGTTTCAGCAGCATCTAATCTCCAAGAGTTTTGAACAGAAGTAGCAGCAATTACCACTCCAAGTATAAGTGATAAGCCCATTAATACAATTACACCTGCTAAATCTTCCATACCATACTTCATTATTATTACCTCATATATTTTTCAACTGGTTTAAGTTCAATAAATTTTCTACGAGATTTAGAAAATCCTTTCATAGGTTTACTAAATTCTTTATACTGTTTAGATATTGTTGATCTAAATCCAACGCAATGACCTTGTTCATTTAAGATATATGTGTGGTTTAGAACTGGATGTTTACATTCATCCCAATTAGTAACTTCTTTAAAAGCTCTTAACATTAGCAATAACTCTGTGAACGTTCATGAATATATACATCAAGTCTTTCTGCATGTCTAATTGGAAGACATGAATCATAAGCTCTTGGGTTACGACCATCAGCGATTGCTGCTTTAGCACGTGGTCCACGAGGCATAACATTAACACGATATTTTGGTGTCAAAGGTAGTAAAACATCAGTCCAACCTGAGTCATATCGATATTGATTCATTCTATCAGTTTCTTTAGCCATCTTATTGATGGTCTTAATAGCATTTCTAACAGTTTGAAGTTCAAGCATATCGCCTGCTGATTCAACGTGGGCTGTCATTAC
>VMHT01163337.1_pt1 | contig 30494 bp, 41 predicted proteins | sample 4693611 | NCBI WGS metagenome assembly VMHT01 (sample SAMN12280063, study PRJNA550983) | marine metagenome | isolation source: seawater sampled from same location over 5 years 0.02-0.2 micron viral filtrate | place: USA: collected off the coast of southern California halfway between the port... ... | reverse complement strand
GCCCACGCTAACCGATACAAAAAAAACACCGTCCCCAGGCACACCCCATAAAGGACCAATAAACTAAACACTTTTAGAACCTTTGCTGGAGTTACAAGAACGATGCAAGACCTGTAGGTTAGCCAAATCATTGGTCCCACCCTTCGCAATAGGAACGATGTGGTCAACAGTTAAAGGGTCACCAGGCATCCCCACACCCCTGCATTCATTACAATAAATCGCGTTTTTTAACAGAATCTGACGATTACGTCGATACTCACCTTGGTTATAAGCCCTCCCCGGACCTTTTCTCTGCCTGATCCTTTGACAAACACGGCAAAACGACCTCTGCTTAACAGTAGGAGTGAATAAAGCTCTGCAATTTAAACAAGGACGTGGTGGTTTTTTTTTATCCAGGACCCCCACCCCCCATTTTTTTTAGTTCAATCAGAGCCTCAACATAAGCCATGCAAAAGGCTTGAACCTCCCTAGCATTACAATCAGCTTGAATTGATTGACCCTCTTGACCATTAAACAATAAAGAGAACTGACCAGCAGTAATTTCAGCCAACGGTCCTCTATCAGCTTGAACAATAATGTCAATTACATTTACAACGTTTGAATCATCTCTCCACGCAGAGAAGTGATAAGTGATACCAGAGCCATGAACGTTAATGATTTCTCTAAAGTTATCAGCAGCAAACCTAAACGACTCAGGCACAACCTCATTGACTAACCGTGCTGAATCAGATTTAAAAACCACTATTTATTTCTTTCTTTCTTTATTTCTTTATCCATCCACGTCACCAATACGGTATGCATACGCAAAGCATTTGATATAAATATCATAATGATTTTTTATCCACCAAGTCAGAGAAGTCAAAGCCATTTAAATTTTTTGTTATTTCTTTAGCTTCCTGCTTTCTTTCTTTTTTCTCTTCTCTCCATTGAGCTGCACGGTCTCGGTTTCGTTCAACCTGCTTAATATATTTACCACCGTAGTTATCCCAGTCGTGAATCTTTAAAGCGTTGTCATTAGGCAGTTTCTCAAGGAAACCTACATCAATCAACGCAAACAACAAGTCATCAGGGTCTTTATGCCATACGCATGCGTGAGCAACCTCATCAGCATCGTTGTCCAGGAATCCATGTCCCCAGTTATTCAAAGCAAACAACCAAAAGTTAACAACAAGACCAAGAGCATGAGCTTGCTCAATTTCAAGTGATCTAGCTAACTTCCTAACCTTTCTATGGTCCCTCAAGCCTGTATCAACACGAGTCCACATTAAAGCTCCTCTTTTTTCAAAGACTCGGCTGTTTTGTAAGTTTCAAGCAACTTGACATACAAAGTAAAGGGAATTGTTACATATTCAGAATCATTGATTTTAGTGACGCAAGCAAAGTCCTCGTCTTTTTGTTGACGAATGAACTGAACAGTATGCCGTAGAGAATCAGCAACACCATGTCGCCAAGGCAAGAGAACGATGCCGTCTTTCTTTTTCTTTCTTAATTTATCCCCAATTTGTTTAAACCAGGCATCATCAAGGTTCATTATTTAAAACCTTTCTGTTCTTTTACAATTTGCTCAGGAGTTTTAAGATCTTTAACCTTTTTCTTTTTAGACCGCCAAGCCTTCTCAAAGTTTACTACGCAGGCTTTACACCACGACTTAGTCTGTCCAATCCCTTTATCACGTTTAGAGAACTCAATACTTGGCTTTCTTTCTTTGCACTTACTACAAACTTTTGAAATTAAAGAACCCCACTCATTAAAGATTGGTGCGGCAGTTGACTGACGGACTCCAGGCTTTTTGTTATTGACAAGACATGACGCACAACGTGATTGACGACCACCCCAATCATTATTATTGATAGGAATTTTTTTAACACGTCTGTGACAAGATACGCAACGTCTTGAGATTAACCTACCTTCACGAGAAAACTGTGGTTCAAGATTGTTGAACTCAAGAGATGCTCTTTTTATAGCATTTTTAACGTTTGAATTTAAGTCTAATTTTTGACGATTGAGTCCAGGGATACCCATAAACCCTTGGTCATCATTACGGATAACAGAAGTAGCAACACATTCGTCCATTACAGGACACCCAAGGCAGATAAGATGCGACTCAAAGTGTTGGAAATCCGTGTGTTCTCTTGGATTGCTTGGAAAAAATAACGAAGTCCTAAGACCAAAGCAACTAGCCCTAGCAAACCACTCACTCGAATAAGCATCTTCCTCAAATTCATGAATTATCAGCCTCGGCTTGCTCATTTGATAGTTCACCCTTTTTTTTATTTTTATTATATATAAAATATTCATCACCGCACCATAAATGCAAACCAAGTCCCAAATTCATAGCAGCACGTTTAAAAGCATCAGACTCAGCATGCTTAAGATTTGCACCATTTGAACCTTGGTCTCGTTCAACATCACCTGAACCTGAAACTTTTAACGGCATGCCATCGAGAAAAATTGTAAGAGTTCCAACGCAACCACTTAATGATCCATCAGAATTAAATATCTCACGGTCTATCTGCCATTCGTAAAAACCAAGAACGTCTAGCAAGCGTTGACGCACAACACCATGTTGAACATAAGACGCTTGAGCCTTGCCCGGTTTTTCTTTTATGTAATCTTTTGGAAATGGAACCAACAGCTCCAATAATTTATCATCCATTAAATATCTCCTCTAAATCAGAACGTTTTATAAAAAATCTACGAACACCAGGCAACTTAACAGACGGCAAGCGTCCATCATTTACCATTTGATAAACGCTAGACTTTGAAATTTTTAACAAGTTGCAGACTTCGGCAACTGTCATTAAATCGTCAGAGCTTTGCAATATCTACCCCCATAACACCAATTTGATGCAAGGGTAGAACATACTGAACATTGTTATAAGAAAAAATAACTGAATCAACAGAACCTCGCACCTGACACTTTTTGAAAATTGCATTTTTATATTCAATGATCTCACTAGGATGCCTTGAATAAATTAAATGAACTGTGTCGCCCTGTTTGTAATTTAAAGAACGGAGTGGATGACTCGAACGTATACGACAGGGTTGTGCGTTTGCAATCATTGTCAATCCACTCCAATCTTTAGACTATCTAGAAGTTAAGCAATAAAGGTAACTTCGTAAGAATAAAGATACTACAAAAAAAACAAATCGTCGCCTAGACCTTAGAATTATTTTGTCACTCTTTGGTTGTTTTTGAATAGCCAGGACTCTAAGATTATTTTATGGATAATCAAACTAAAATTATAGAATTTATAAACAGTTGGAAAACAACACTCAAAGCAATTGACCTAGAGAAAATTGTCGACATCTTGCAAGGTGCAGTAGACGAACGAGAACAACTAAACTTAAAAGACAGACAAGAAATAAGACATAACAACATCAATGAGGCTTTAGGACCCAACAAGACCAAGGAATCATAAACCCAATAAACAAGGCTTTTAAACAGGCACCTGTAAGCCTCTGTGTGCGATTTAGATTTTAACTAGGCAACATAGTCCCACACTCAAAAACCAATAAAACAAGCACAAAACAAAAACGGCAGTTTTACCTGCCGTTTTTGACCTTAAACGTTCTATGCCAACGAACGCACTTAGTTTTTTAGTTCATCAGCCCAAGCTGATTGGCCAGCAACAAGGTCATCATCCGAGATGTGAACATAAGTGCGTAAGAACGTCTCAGGAGTTTGACCCAAGAGAGTGGCAGAAGTGCCAATAGGAACGTTTGCACGGTGCAAACCTGTAGCAACAGTATGACGAGTAGCGTGAAGTCCCATATAACGGAAACCTCCCTGCTTACAATATCGCTTAAAAGCGGCAGTGTAAGAGTCAGGCACAACAGCTCGACCATTACCACGATGGAATAACCAACCGTCATTGGACCAAATATCACGGTCCTCATTGTTGGAGTTCCAGGAACGACCATAGACCTCGCCAGAGTGACATCTCTCAAGGTGCCTTTTAAGTTCGGCAGTTGAGCTGACGTCAAGAGGAACCATACGGTTATGGTTTTTCTTTGAGCTAGACCCAACAAAGTCTACGGTTCGTCCTCCATCTCTTACTTTTTCAACATGTTTAGTGACTGAAATGACGGAAGTCAGCCCATCAGCAGAATACTTGATGTCCTCAAGCCTTATACCACAAAGCTCCCCACGTCTAAGACCTGTCGTCAAAGCAAGATAAAAGAAAAAATAGTCACGCCTGATCATGTCGTTATCTTTGATATAAGCCAAGATACCCCTGACCTCCTCAACAGAATAAGCGTCACGGTTGGTCTTTGGAATTTTGACACGAACAGTCGCCTTTTTTTTCATTGGATTTGTGCCCAGGGAGTTTGTCTCAACAGCCAACTCAAATACAGAGCTTAAAACACCCTGTAAACGAGCAAGGTAGCCCTCAGACAAGCCCTCAGCACGCTTGACCTCAAGCCAACGGTTAAGCATTACAGAGTCAATCTTTGTCATTTTCAAAGACCCAAAGTGCTCCATCCAATGATTATCCAAATACATTTGATACTTTTTTAAAGTTTCAGCACGTTCAACTTTTACACGGCAAGACGGCAGCCAAACATTTAGACAAAACGCTTTAAAATTAGTCTTGTCAACAACATGCTTGATGGTGCCTTTATTAACACCATCAAGATACTCAGTTACAGACGCTTGAGCTTCGCCCTTAGTTTTGAAGGTCCCTGACCAAATTGTTTTATCTTTACCCTCAACAACTTCTTTAACACTTGCCTGATAAACCGTGCCTTTTTTAGTTTCACGTTTACGAATATGAGTCCAAGCCATTATTGAACCTCCTCAGCTTCAAAGCCATAAAAGAAACCCTCCATGTAGAGAGATTTATTCCTATCAAGCCACTCACTAACCTCCGTAGGCACCAACTCTTTGATACCACGCAAGTCAGCCATATTTACAAGACCAGAACTCCTAACAGTTTCTAAACTGTTTAAAACAGAACTTGGTATTTTTACCTTCGGCATTATTCCACCACCTTATCGGCAGGTAGTCGAAGTAACCTTCTATGCTCTTTTTCTAAAGCCTTAGCAAACTCTACGCTCAAGACATCAAATCCATGGTCATGAACGATAAGCTGATAAGTTAATTGTGTTGCCTTATTGATACCTTTACCTTTAGCCATTATTCCTCCTCTCCAAATGAACCCTTTGGAAACTCGCCATTTTCGTCAAGAACTTCGTCAACATTCATGTCGTGAACTTCTAACTTCACAACCTTGTCAATTAGTTCTTTTTTATGTTTTAACTCAATATTTACTCCATACATGAGTTGATTACCTAACTCTTTGGCTTCTCGCCAATCACTAGCCATCACCTCGATAGTTGTAGGAAGTTCAATATTGAGAATGAATTTTTTATCTTTAGCCACGGAAGTCACCTCCAGGACATATAGGATGCTTCCACATATGCATTGGATAACTTGGGTCATTAAGGTCTTCAACGTCCTCAAAACCGTAGCCACACTCAGCACACCTGTCAGGACCTGCAACGTCACGAGCATAACTATCGCACTCGCCCTCATGCCCTTCGCAAGAGAACGACTCAAGATAGCCACCGTCAACCCATTCAATGACGCTCTCATTTTTGAAATGACGAGGGTCAAAAGGGATAGGCAGACAATACTCAGCTGTGCACTTTTTAGAATGAAACCAATCACCACTACCGACCTCACCCTGCTCATGCAGGGGAGTGCCGTGCTTACAAGTAGTGATACCAACGCTAGCCACGGTCAAGACCTGCGCTGACGATTTCGTCACCTTCAACTTTTAGAACAGCAAGTTTTTCATCCTCACTCCAAAACTCAAACCACTCGATAGAGTCGGCAAGTTCCTGAGTAAGCAAGATATCAATTGCAACTTTTCTAACCATTGCAAGAGCTGAACTAAAAGCTCTTATCTCACTCTCATGATGCCCAAGAGATACACCCCAAAGATGTTCACGGTTCTTAAAGTGCTTAGGCACAGTAACTAACTCGTTTACTTTTCTTTCAGGATTATAAGTCTCATAACTTTTGAGCTCCGTATTTTTTCTATACGCAGATAACTGATACTCAGTTAAACCACGAACATCACAACCACAATCGCAGCTGATCTGTTGATTTTTACTACTGACAAAACCAGTAGCTTTAAGTAAAGCCTTCTGTTTTTCAGTTGGCTTAATATTTTCGGTCATTTTACTCCTTTGTTGCTAACCAATAAGTAAGATTTTAACTCAAAACCCCAAGATTAGTTGGATAAATTTATATATTTTTGGCTCGGTTTTGGCTCGGTTTGGCTCGGAATTATTGGAATTATTGGAATTATTGGAATTAATGGAAAACTAAGACCCAAAAAATATGCCGTTTTCTTTCCATAGTTTCCATAGTTTCCATAGTTTCCATAGTTTCCACAAACCATGGGGAGAGTAGGACACCACCGACCTTTTACGCAAATAAGCAAGAACGATAGGAGATACCAGGCTAAAACCGAGATAAAACATGCTAAATGGCTCGGTTTTGGCTCGGTTTCAAAAAAATAGGCAGTTTGTAGCCTTTCTAAGCGATTTGTAAAAGTCCAGGGGATAAACCCCCACTGTCAATAAGCAAGCCTATCGTCATCGAGCTGACCATAAGTCGCAGAATTAAGCCTAAAGAATGCAGAGTTGACTGCATCAGATACGTTAAAACGCACAACAAAGTCCTGTGGGGTTATTGCAAGATTGATACCATCAATAACAGACTCACGAGATACCTGAGATGACTCACCAGGTGGAGTAATCTCTATTTTTATTCCAGAAATAAGTTCAAGACCCAAGACCACTAACTGATTAGCAGTGGATAAAGTGTCAACATTTAGAACCATTGAACTGAACCTAGGTAAAGCGTCTTTGAATTTAGCTAGCAAAAACTTTGCAGCATCACCAACATCAGAGTCAGATGAGTTAAGCAAGTTAGATCTCTCAAGGTAACGCTTCAAATATTTACCTTGACTAGCTGTATCCGTTGCAGTTTGAACAGAACCACCCTCACGTTTTAGATTTATGACGTTAAAGATTAAGTCATCATCAACAGGCTGGTTAAGTTCAAGATAAGGTATATCAGAGCCGTCATCTGAAAACGTTGTCGTGGTTGTTGTAGGAAATGATGCGTGCCTGTTTTTAAAGTTAAGAGTGCCATCAGCACCAACAAAAAATGCTCCGTTCTCGCTTTTTTCAATCTCTTGAATTAAATCTAAAGCGTTGCTGCTTTTGTTGATTGACTGCATTGTTGAATTACCTGTATCAATTGAAGTAGAGCCAGAATAAGCAACTTGAGAATTAGCCAGGATACTTGAAATCATTGAACCTGAATCCGTTGAACTCACTGACAAACTTGTAGTTTCAATATTTGCTAACTTAACAAAGTCATCAGAGCATGAAACCTGCACCTTAGAAGTGGTTTTATTAGGATACTGAGTCACCCAATCAGTAACAAGACCCGTGTAAAGATTTGTATAAGTTGACTCACCTGCAACCAAACAATCAACAATTACATCAATAAGTGGCTCGATACCAGGAAAATAAGGTCCGTTAGTGTTAGCAGGGTTAAACCTTCCGTCCGTAGAGTTTTCTAAAACAATTGATGCTGATCCTGAACTAAAAGAGTTAAGGTCTCGAGATCTACCACGATTTATTGAAACTGACTGAACAAAAGAAGTTACATCAGTAAAAGTTGTAGCACCACCTAAAACGTTCCCGGAGTCAAGACGACCACGTATAGCATCATCAAGCGTAAACCTATTAGGAGTGAAACCAAACCTAACACGCAGAGTAGGTGCAGCCATTAGGCTATATCAAAACCACTTAAACGAAGTGGTAGTGGACCGTTAGAGCGTTGAAACTTCCTAAGTTCATCAACAATTTGACGACCAACACTAGCTCCATCAGTCCCTAAGCCTGCGTTGACCGTGAGGTTTATATTTGTCTGGCCAAGGTTGTCGCCAGCTCTCGACAACGGAATTATAGCTTCAGGACCGCTCTCGCCAATTAAAGCTCGAGTCGGCTGAGTTACGATACCACCCTTGGCCAATCGTGGTAAGTTTGGAATGTTTGGTGGGTCAATGTCAATGCCAAAGAAACTGAAACCCAGTCCATCATTCACTTTATTAATAAAGTCGTTTATTTTGTCAATTACTTTGTTGAATACAAATTTGACACCTTCAAGCAAAACACCAGCAGAAGTTTTAAAAACTGTGCCAAGAGTTTCCAGGAAGTTAGAACCAAACTCTTTGAGCTTTGGTTTTAAGAAATCTTTTAATTTACCCAAAGCACCAACAAATATATCTTTTAGAACCTTAAATAAATTAAAATTATTTTTGAAAAAATCAAGAATCCCTGAAAACGCTAACTTAAAACCAGCAACAGCAAGCTGAACATCACCACTAAATAAACCTTTTATAAAAACAACAACACCATCAATAAACTTCTTAATATTAAAAAATTGAACAGTTACAAAGTCTAAAGCCGTTTTTATTCCGTTTTGAAAACCATCACCTTGAAAAAATGCTATGAAGTTACTAAATAAACCTTTAAGGAAACTTATAGAGTTGTTAACAAAGTCTCTAAAGCCTTTGACATTATCAAAAGCAAAACGAAAACCTGCTGCAAGACCTGCAATAAGACCCAAAACAATTGTAAACGGACTAAACAAAGCAGCAAAAGCTGTAGCCAGGGATACAACCGATGCAAGCAATATACCACCAACAACAACAGCAAGACCAGTAAAAGCAACCTTAGGGTTTTCTTTGAAAAACTCCCTGATCCTTTCAAAAACAGGGGATAGACGTGCCTCAAGCTCACTAAAAGCAGTATTTATACCATTAATGATTGAACGAAACTGATCTGACCCAATGAACTCACGAATGCTATCACTAAAGGCTTTAATTTTTGGCTGTAATCTTTCAAAAGTAGCTCTAGCATTTTCAATAAAATCTAAAAGAACTGGTGCAAGTTTTTGTCCTATTTCAATTGTGAAAACAGAAATGCCCGCTCTTATTTTATCCAGGACTAAACCAATACCAGACGCTCCAGTTTGAAATGCTTTGTCCGTGGCACCAACCGCATCGCCTGCCGCTTTTATTTCAGCCGCAAACTTTTCAGCACCCTTACCAGTTAGAACTTGAGCAGCACCTGCCGCTTCAACAGAACCAAAGTATGCAGACAAAGATACTCCAGAGGAATCAGCGTCTTGTTTAATTAAATTTAATGCATCTGCAACGTTTCCACCTTCAGCAATAAACGCAGCAAAGTCCTTGCCTGCTAACTCCTGGAACTTTTTAGAAATAACAGTTGTAGGCTTTGATAACTCTGCAAAGACCGCTCTCAGCTGAGTTGCTGCAACAGACGTAGGTGTTCCAGCTGCTGTCAAAGTTGCTAAAGCCGCTGTCACATCACCAAACTCAACCCCAAGACCTGCCGCAACTGGTGCAACCTGGAATAATGATCTAGATAACTCATCAACTGTGGTCTTTCCACCTTTTACAGCAGTAAAAATTAAATCAGACGCTTTCTCAAAACTAACAGCTTCAGGACCAAAAGCATTTACAACAGAAGTTAAACCATCAACAGCTGTGCCTAAATCAGTAGCACCACCAACAGCTAACTTATTAGCAGTTTGAATAAACGCAAAAACATTATCAGGTGGCACACCAGCAGATAAAGAATTATACAAAGATGGTATGACATCCTCAGGCAACTTACCAATTGATTTTGATACAGCAAGAACATCAGCCTCCATAATATCCATTGCCTCTTTAGAGATGCCAGGCATAAGGGTAAAGACTTCAAGCATTCCATCCTCAAAAGCACGAAACTCACTTATTGCTTTGACCGCACCTGCACCTGCCGCAACACCAAGACCCGCAAAAACTTTATTGATTTGACCACCTACTCGGTTCATGTCTTTGCCTAAAGCGTCAAACTTCTTACCAACAGCTCCAACCTTTCCTAAAAACTTTTTAGTGTCAGCTAGGAACTCAAACCTTAATGTTTTTACTTCTGCCATTACTTACCTTTTATAGCTTTTTTAACAATGCCAAGCATTTCATCTGCATAGTCCTCAGACAAGCCAGGTGTAATCCTTGCTATTGTTTTTTCAGCTACATAACCTCCAAATTTTGTGCCTTCAGGAAAACCACCCTGACGGTCCCAAAAGTCACCGACCCACTCCTTGTAAACCCTTCGCTTCATTTTTGATGCAGGGTAGTAGGAACCTTTAATACCACCTTGACCCTGTGGACGTGCAACAGCTCCTCGTTGAGTCTTAGAAATTGCACTAGACGGTCTGTCAACAGCACGACCAACTATCAAGTTAGGAATAAATTGATACTTTCGGCCAAACTCAAGGTTTCTAGCAAATTTATTGGTCTTACGAATGTCAAGAAATGCTGATCTGTCAGTTCCACCACCAACAAAACCACGAGAACCTAATGTTCTTTTAGGAACGGCTGAACCATCTTCTCTTTGACGTAAAGCCTCCTGTCTTGTTTTTGACTCGACCTCTTTAGCTAAACCTTTATGAAAACCCCTGAGTTCTTTTCTAACCTCAGTAGCACGCTCCATACCACGCAAGCCAAAAATAACATCGTTTAAACCTTCAACAGCAATGCCTGAGCCTGCTGCTTGTTTTTTTATGCTAGCCATTACCCATCGATTGCCTCTCCTGTTCGTTTCTTTTAATTAACGAGTTTTGTAAACCAACAAAGAACTCTAACGGTAACTGAGCCACCTCGTAAGGATTTAGTCCTGCAGCCAAAGCCACATCACAAATCAAGCTAACAAAGTGACCCTCAACTACCCCGGGGAATCATCCCCTTCAAGACCGTCAATCTTTGCAACGTTTTCAAGCCATTTGTCAAAAGTTTCAGTAACTCCTAACCTTTTGGCTGAATGCCAACATAAATACATTAACTCCTCAAATGCCAAATTTTGTAGTTCGGCAGCAGGACGAGTCCCAAATTTACGCTCTACAGCGACAAAGTCAATAGGTCTTAAATCAAGCTCTTGCTTAGTTTCGTCTACATACACCAAAGTGAGCTGGTGTAACCCTGATGAACCTGCCATGACTAACTCGTAGCTCTACTGATAGTCCCAGAGGTAGGCCAAGACACGGATGTCGTCGCCAAGTCCCCTACGGCATTCCCAACAGGAACGTGCTGAGTTACCAAACAACTGCCTGAGTAACTTGGGTTTGTAGAACTTACTGAACCACTTGTAGGCTTGACAACAAAAGCAACACTAGTCCCAAGGATTGGAAATATTGTCGCATCAATTTCAGCAGCTGCAAAGTCAGAATTAAATTCAAGCGAAATCGAGCCATCCTTAAGTCCACCTTTTCTGCTACGAAAGGTCGCTCCCATAGCGGTATCGTCCTGCTCTTCAGCTGAGAGATCCAGCGTAACAGAACGAACATGGTCAGATAAGTCTACGGAGTTTATAGTCACAGACGCATCTGTGAAAACAAAAGTAGCCATAATAAATATCCTTTTCTTTTACTTACCAAAAGAGTAGGACAAAAGAACCAGGAGCAAGAGCATATGGTCTAGACCCAGGCAAACTTAAGTGTCAAAGATTTATGTCTCTAAAACGGTCTATATTAGCCATTTGTAGCCTCTGTGTGCCAAATGGAATGTGCCTACGCACAAGCACTAAGCTATGAACAACTAGCCCTTAAAACGCAAATATGAGGCTGTCAGAGAAAAAATGCGTAAATCAATGTTTTTAGGCTAAAAAAAGGCAGGCTTTAAGCCTGCCTTCTTATCCCATGTAGGTCTTAGTTAGAACATACCTGGAAACTCAATATTTCCGTCAGCACTCTCGCACTCTTCTAAGTTAGAAACTAACTCGTCAAGAGCGTCTAAGCATTCCTCAAGCTGTTCATACTTCATTGAACTCTCGAAGTTGGTGCCTTCTAGGTTTTCTTTCCACTCCTCAATCTCACCCTTAAGGTCCTCGACCTCAAGACGTGCATCGGTCACAAGACCAAGAGCGTCACCCAAGCGAGTTGCTCGGCTTTTTCTCTTCCTTGCTTCCTTCATGTCAAATGCTCTTTTTACGTCAGTATAAAAGGCATTAAGCTGTCCAGGTTTGATGATGAGTTTATTGTCATAAACCCTAGCACCACGTGGCATATCGAACTCTACAGGTGGTGTTACCCTCCTAGTTCTTTCGGTCATTTATCCTCCTTATTGCTAACCAGGTCGGATATTACCATAACTAATCAGAGTTAGGTCGTTGTTTCTCTTTTTCAATTAACCATTTATAGATAACTGTGGTTTTAGAGTCAAGCCACCACCAAAGCTCCCAATAAAGGTCAAGTTTTAAATTAATTAATTTTTGTAGGTTTATTTTTTTCATTTGGTGCCTCCCAGCAATGAGCAGACTCAGACCAATGACCCCAGCCTTGCTCGGTATTGTAAACTAAAAATGATGCGTAATGAGTGGATAGATGAGGGTCAAACGCAGACCCTTTGATTTTTAACTTAGACTCCACCCAGGTCCATGTTTTATCTATAAACTGCCATAAACCCTTTGCAGTAGAGGTGGGGTTTTTAGCTGTAGGTATTCCCCAACTTTCACAACCAATAACACGATAAGCAGTCTCGTGATCTTTAATTTCAAAGTGATCTTGAATTAAATTAGACCATTCAAGACCCAAGACCCATACGTCCTGGTATTCAAGACAATGCTGATATTCAGCCACATCTTGCATAGTTGCAGGCATACTCAAAGAGCAAGCCATCAATAAACTTAGCAAATACCCCCTAGTTATTTTCTAAAGCCAATGGTCAACAACCATAAGCCAAGTGATATCAGTATAGCAATGCCAACTATATCCTTGGCTGTTCCGGTAAGAGTTAACCAGGCAATAAAAAAACCAAGGAGTGTAAAAGTTTGAGCAAGAGTCTCTTGCAATATGCTTTTAATCCACTTAAAAATTTTAATTTTTCTAAGCAGCCCTGTTATTTTTTTTATCAATTTAGCCTCCTAAACGGCACAACACTAGCAGAGATAATCTGACTAGCAATAATAACTGGAACGACAACCTCCTGTGCCTTTTCTTTCTGTTGATTAGTTAAATCGTCGCCCAAACTAACTAAGTTAATCTCTTCAAAGTCCACCTGAAAAATTACAGCAGGATTTTCAAGAAACTCCTCAACTTGAACCTCAACAACAACATCGGACAAGTTATAGTCCTCAACGTCTTTGTTCTCAACAGCACGCTCTACAAAAGACTCTACAGCTTCAGCAACAGCCTCGTCTGTCTTGACAGCCTCAGCAATAACACCAACATCATCTGACTCTTCAAGACCCAAGACTTCAGCAACAGTCTCAACTTGCTCCACAGATAAAACCTCTACATCTTGGATAGCAGACTCAACAACCTCCTGGACAACAACAACCTGCTCCTCAGTAAGCTCCTCAACACCAACCTCAACAACGTCCTCAATTATTTCAACCTTGGTCTCAGGCTCTAAAGACTCAACAAACTCCTCAATTATTTCCTCAGCCTCTTCAGGTTCAAGAATTTCATCAGGTAGTTCAGGAATAACATCCTCAACAATTTCAATAACCTCCTTGACTTCCTCAATTTCATCAGAGTCATAATCCTCAATAATTGGAACCTGATCCGTTTGCTCTTCATCCTCCAACTCCTCAATAATTATTACAACAACATCATCGTCAATATTTATGTCCTCTAACTCGATAACTTCCTCTTCAATTTCAAAAACTTCAAAGTCAGTATTCTCTTCAATCTCTTGTATCGTGTCAATAAACTCTTGAAGTTCAGCTTCAATTTCAGCAATTTCATCATCAGTTAAATTTTCACACTCCTCATCTCCTTCAATACAATCTACAACAACAAGACCTAAAGTCTCCAAATCAATTGAGTCCTCAAGTTCAGCCAATATTTCAGCCTCAGCTTCAGCCTCAAGTTCCTCTAAATAAATTTGATACTCTAGCTCTTCTCGTTCCTCTCTTTCATCATTCGTTTCATAAAAACCTGTCTCCAGGAAGTTTGCCTCAAGCTCTGCTTGATACTCTGTCTCTTCTCGGTCATTTCTTTCATCATCAGTCTCAAGTATTCCTGTCTCGTTAAAGTTTGCTTCTCTTTCCTCATTTAACCTTTGCTCTTCTGCTAAACGAGCAGCCTCCTCTTCAGCTTCTCGTTCCTCCTCAAGTTCCTCAAGGTATTCATCATATTCACGGTCCTCACGTTCCTGGTTAGTTTCATAGATGCCAGTCTCTTCAAAGTTTGCGTTTCTTTCAATTGTCAAGGGATCTAAAGTAGTTGAACTAGTTGTAGTCGTTGAAGTGTCCGTGCAAGTGTTAGACGGTGCAGACCAATCAGCTAAATTAACAAATGGAAGTTGGTCAGGAATTGAAATAGTCATCTCAGCAGTTAAGGTGCTGAAACTGTTATCGGTGTCATTATCTGCTCTTATTTTTGTCCTAAAAGTTCCATTAGGAACTTCAAAGTAAGTCTGCAAGTCTTCCAGGCTGAAAACATGATACTGCCAGGACAAGTTATCTCCATGACCAAAAGTGGTCGAAATACAATAAGCCGATGAAGTGTCTAACTCAGACTCAGAAATAGTAAACCAAATTGTGTATTTTTCAGGTGGAGAGTCCTCAAAACCATCAGACGAATAAATGCCAACTGTTAAATCACCTGTTGAAGTATCAAGTGCTAAAGATTGGTCGTAAGGTGGCTGAGTTGGAACGTGGTCAGCAATTACCGGGATAGGAACTAATAAGAATATTACAAGACCAAGACGAACTAAAGTATTAAAATTTTTAACTAGGTTAATTTAAATTAGCCTTTATTTTTTGGAGTCCACTCTTCAAGTCCATTTTGTAGAGCTGTAACAGCAGCAACAAGACCCGCAACAAGTGCGTTGGTTAAAACATCCATCTCAACCATTCCTGTGCCTGATGCCGTTAGAATCCCCAAAAATGCTTGAATGAAAGTCCTTAGTGTCCTAATCCCTACATTGATAGCCCAAGACTTAAAATCCATTTTTTTCTCCTAAACGTATACTGACAAAGCAATAGTGGTCATAAAATCGATTAAGCCAGATGGGTCTAAATTATTAGCTGATTGAAACTTTTTTACAGCTTCCTCAGTCTCGCCACCGAAGTCTGAATCAGCTCCAAACTTAGGCAAACAATTTGCGTCCCACTTTAATAAAAGTGATTGCAAAAATTTAACATTTAAACCTTTATCGCCTCTAGACAACAAGTGCTCCTTTTTTTCAATTTTATCATCAGAGACCGCTTCAACTGTTTGGCCTAGATTAGAATATTTAATTGTCACTTTTTGACCAGACAACAAAGCATCTCGAACTTTTGGATACAAAGCCTCATAAGCAGCACGAGATTGACCAATGAATCCATCCTTAGAAATATTAAGATCTTGCTGAGTCCTGCCAACCAATAAGCAACCAGCAGTTGACTCATCTGTATTACCTGAATGAATAAGAATAAACTCAAACCCAGGCACATCTTGTAGCCACAACATACCCTGATGCCAACCAGGACCAAAACCATCCTTTGAATCGTAGTGCTTTTTTGTGCGGTCATGAAAACCGCCAACGGTTCGTAATTTTATTTCATACTCGCCAAGAGGAATAGCGGTCTCGCCGTAGACCTTAGGACCATCTCGAACTTCATCCTCCAGGGTAAAACACTCCCGGACACCATCAATGAACAGCTCGCCATTTGTGGCATCGGAACCAAACTGAGTCCTTTTAACTTCTAAAAGCATTAATCCATCTCCCATAACCAAGTTGAATTATTAAGAGTGTATGTTTTACCAGGAATATTTGGCTCAGGTGCAATAAAAACATTGTTAGTGCTGTCAAAAGAAAAATCAATTCCTGCAAAGTTACCACGCAGGGGAGTGCCACCTTCAAGGTGTTGATTACCAAAAGTGTTATAACTTGTTTGCTTCCAAGTCCCACTAAAACCTAAAGTGTTAGTTATAAAATTTATTCCTAAACTTTCCTGCTCGTCTCCATTTTCGTCAACAAGCTCACTGTTAGAAATTACAATGACACGAGTAACAATATTATTATTGTCAAGTTCCGCAAAGTGTGCCATTAGACCTCATACCTTATCACAACAATGCCAGATCCTCCTGCACGACCAACGTGAGCTCCTTTGGCCCCTCCGCCACCACCGCCTGTGTTAGCGGTTCCTGCGTGTGGACTTTGACCATCTGTGCCATCGCCACCACCGCCAGTGCCACCATTAGAGCCACCATCACGACCGCCACCGCCACCACCAGCGTAAAAATCTGTTGAGCCGTCTTTATAAGTGTTTGAGGAACCATCACCGCCCTCACCTTGACCGTCTGAGTTTCCACTTTCACCTGCACCGCCACCGCCACCAGCACGGTCACCACCGTCACCAGGACCGCCATTATTACCTTTACTACCTCCTGATGAAGTGCCTGTGTTTGCACCACCAGATCCCCCACCAGAACCACCGTTCGGGTTACCTGAACCACCACCAACACCACCAGGGTCTCCACCACGACCTCCACCATTACCTTGTTTTAAATTTGAACCACCACCAATGGCTTGAATTTGGCTAGCATTTCCTTGATTACCAACATTTGTATGACTTACCTGTGCACCACCCGCACCAATTACTATTGGATAAGTCCCACTTGATGAAAACGTTAAAGTATCTTCTACAAAAGCACCTGCACCGCCACCGCCTCCTGAATTAGGGTCATCATTACCGCCACCTGCACTACCTCCACCTGCAACAATTAGAATCTGGGTAGCACCGTCACCTAAAGTTGAAATAACAAAATTACTTGAACTTGTAAAAGTGTGTGCTTTGTAATTTTTACCACCCTCAGTATAAGTGGAAGTTGAACCACCAGATGCATCCATTTTGACGACACCTGACTGAAGTCCAAACCTTGCTGCACCAAGTGGCATAAAAACTCCTAACTAAAATCTAATAATGAATTTAAAAGGGGAGTGCCTGCATCAAAAAATAAGAACGTTAATAAATCAACGTCAGCTGCACCTGTTGATAAAGTAAGACCACCTGCACCAGGAGTCTTTGCTGTTACATTTCCTCCACCATTTACAGTAACCGCATTGATAGCCATAGTCCTAGACCCTGTGCCATCTTGCGTGACTTTTAAAGTAAAACTTGAAACTCCATTAGTTGGAACGTTTGTAAAATCTATATCAGTAACACTATGAGCAAGTGTCACGCTTCCTGTGTTACCGTTTGCTAAATCAATAGCAAGTGTGGTCCCTGAAGTTATAGCCACATCGGTCTCAGCGTAATCTTTTAAAACAATTGCAGACGCAGTCTGGTCAGCAAAAGCGACTGCACTATCAATAGCTAAGTTCAAAGTCACGGCACCACTTGTGCCACCGCCTCCAATGTTAGTGCCAGCAACTACAGATGAAATGTCTCCCTCATCAATATATCCTGCCCAACTGCTTCCGTTATAGAATTGCAGAACATTTGAATCTGCCAAATAACAAAACTGCCCTTCAACAGGACTAGATATCTGTGCATCACGTGCGGTCGAGTTTGCAAAAATGCTGATGCTTTGCTCCATTAAATAATCATTAACATCAGCGGCAGTAAGAACCTCAGATACGCTGAAAACTTTAAAACCATTAGCCATGAGCAAAGAATACTCTAATTTTTATGATCTAAAGGTTTTATGGTCTAGAACAGCCAGGACAAAAGACCAAGGACAAACAAAAAAACCACCTGTTGGTGGTTCCTTTGTTTTAACTTCTCACGGTCAGCTTCGGCCCTCAGTTTTTCTAGTTTTTTCGTGGGATTTTCGCCCAGCGTCTGAGGATTTAATTAACCCCATCTCGCTTATTGAAGTTACTTAATAACACCATAATTAGAGATAGATATCAAGTCATTAATAAGATATTTTTATTAGCTCAAGAACGACACTCCCGGCAGACTGGTGCTGCAATGACGAGTCATCGAATTTATCTGCCGGGGTCCTGATGGGTTAGCAACAAGAAGTGCCGTGTCTCACTTGCGTGAGCCAAAACAATTATACAATCCCTACAGTTATAAAAACCTTGAACGATGGGGAAGTTCCAGACAAAGTGTAATTAATACGAAAATGATTGTCAGTAATTGCCCCAGCAACTTTTGAATATTGAGCTCCAACCGCAGTAAAATTAGTTAAAGTTATACGATCTGTAGCAGAAGTGAATGATCCGTTGTCATCGCTTTGAACTTTCAAAGCCAGGGTAGGGGTAGAAGTGCCTGAGACCGAGACCACATGAGCCGCAACAAATAGAGATTTTGTAGCAGCAACAGCTCCAAGCTCACGACCTGTTGAATTACCAGTAGCTGTGAGATTTGCAGAATCATCGACCATAATCGTGCCACGAACAGCACGGTCTGAACTGTTTGAATTATTTATTGAGAACGGCATAGCATCGCCAACAGAACCACCAATATTATAACTAAACTGCCTAGACTTTAAAAAATAAGCTATGTCACCAGCAGATGAAGTAGGGGATACAGTAGAAATAACTTCAGCACCAGCAGATACACCTAAAAGAGCGTCAGGCTTATCGGTTCCTGCTTCAAAAAAACCTGATGCTTGTAAACTTGCATCTTGAAGTCCTGCAATTTTTGACCTAAAACCTCCTGAGTTTATAGCAGTTACGTCGACCTCGTCAGCTGACAAATCTAAAGTCATAGACTGTGTATGGCTTGATAAATCAAACCCATTCATGAATAACCTGCCGTCAGTTAGGACAAATGTCGCCATTACCTTCGTTTACCTCCGCTTTTTTTCATTCCCTTTTTTTTCTTTTTACCGCCACCGTAACCTATTCCTTTAGGCATTATTTAGCTCCTTTTTTCTTTTTAGCTTCGCTTTTAATTTTTTGAATATGACCACCGGCAACAAGTGAGTCTGCTTTTTTATCATCTTTGATTTCAATAATCTCACCAGGCTCTATGCCGTCAATTTTTTTATTTCCAATAATTTTATACTTCAACTTGACCCCTTGGTATAAACAGTAACTCCGAGTCTTGCACCGATTGACTCGACACCATTAACTGCGTAAGTTCCTCCATAATCACTCATTGTAGTGACAACAGCAGACGTGTCTGATTGGCCTAGAGTTGAATTTTGAAAAATAGCCTGCCTTATTGAATTTGAACCTGATCCATTTATAAAAGAATCCAATTGATTTTGACCAGACCGTGAATCAGCACGACTGACAACGACCAGGACATCAAAGTCATACTTGTCAGTCCCACGAGCCATAGCCTCGTTAAAATCAATAGAATTTGGAACTACAACACATGCAGGCACATTAATCATGTCATCAATAGTGTCATAGACCCTAAGACCTGAAATGTTATCAGCTAGGGTTGTTTTTATTGCAGATCTTATAGTTGAAAACGATGCCACTATGCAACACCAACTGAGTCCCCACGTCGATAAGGGTCAAGCATTCTAGTGATTTGACGATTTTGACGAACAGCCAAGACACCAAACTCACCGACACCAGCAATGCCCAGGGGAGTGTTTCTCATTGCAAAGTTTTCACTACTTAACATTAAACAAGCCTGACGAACAGGCTCAGGAACGGCAGCAAACCCCCAGTTAGCTGTTACTTGAATCCTAGGTCTGTTATTTGACATAGTTGTTGGAAACTCGTGAGATCCGTCAGTTAAAAGCTCAATAGAAGTAAAACCAAGACCGCTAATACCAAAAGCCTCGCCATTAAGTGGAAGTAAAATAAAATCAGTTGATGCAACGGTAGTCTCATAAGTGCCATCATCGGAATCGTCATACTTTAAAACAAGACCAGTAGAAGTAGATATATCATCAACAGTAACCTGGTAGGGGTTACGAGTTCTGTAAACTTTAGCAGTTGCCGCACCGTCAGCAAAAAATTGACGACCACAATAAGCATCGATTTGACGACTTGCAGAATTTACTGCATCCTCTAGTTCATCGTCGTCAGTTGAATCAGAAATATTTACAAATGATTTTATCTCTGCCAAGGTGCAGTAGCCATTATTAATAGCCATTTTTATTTTTTAGGTTTTGATTTAGCTACAGGTTTTTTCTTTGCTGCAGTTTCAGCCTTAGGCTTCGCCATTGCAGACTCAGGAACTCCCGCATCCTTTAAAACTTTTTTAACTTCATTAGCTCTTTTTGTTTTTTTGTGAACTAAATAACCTTTAAGTTCATCAAGCAACGCAGAGATCTCATCTTTGTTAAGTTTTAATTTTTTAGCCATGAATACTCCTCTTTTTAATTTAGCCAGGACCCTAAAGCCCTGGCTAAAAAATCCTAACTAAAAGCTAGGTGTAATTAATCCAGTTCCTTGAATTTTTGTAATTCCAGCTGGGTAACGACCTGATGCATAAGCAACATAGCCATAACAAACCAACTTGACTGTAAGTGACCCGGACCCGACATCGTCGAATCTAAGTCTGAACGGACTTCCAGACTCTTCAAAGAGAATATGGTCGTCAGCCTTAACTACATAAATTTGGTCTTGGTTATTTCCACCACCGTCAGAAGTTGTGATATTTGCATCAGCAATAACTGGTAAACCAGCAATCTGACCAACAACTTGACCGTAGCCAGCAGCCTCACCGATACCAAATGCATCGCTTGGATTATTTCCAGCAGGCAAGACCAATGGTCTTGAGTTTCCGTCTACTCCAGCAGAAAAGAAACCCCACCTACGTGGATGCATAATGATCGCTGTAGCCGCAGCAAATCTATTGCTATTTATTTTTTGAATCGCATCAATTAACTTAGGATAAAGCTCTCCAACTGTTGGAGTTCCATCAGTATAAGTTACGGTGTTTATTCCTGTAACGTTTCTAATGCCTTCAGGTGCTCCACCTGTGCCATCACCATTAATTAATTTTTCATCAAGTTCTGTGTAATAAGCAGCAATCAAGTCACTAAAAATAATGCCTTCAAGGTCGGTGCCTCTCTCAATTGCTTGACGAGATACATCCTGCTGACCACCGATGGTGTTGACATTCACTGTGTAGAGAGTGTCATCCATGTTGGTCTCTTGAAGTGCAGAGTTTTCTGTGGCCTGAAATGCGTTTGCAGAACCTGTAGTAATTCTAGATAGCTCAACCTTCATACCTTTATCTGGTAAAGGTGCCTTAGGTAAAGCATTGTAAAATGGACTTCCAGCTCTGGCCTTTTGTGCAACTAAGTCAGTAAGGTATTGAGGAACGACAAGACCGGCAAATGCACCAGTTCCTACGTCTCTCTTCTCACCATTTCCAGCTTGGTGCCTGTTAATTCTGTCTTGAGCTTGGTAATCACCTTGACGACTGTTAAAAGCGTCACTAAGAAATGAGTGCTCTCCACCTTGACGGTAGACACCAGGCTCTGTTATTTCCTCAACAACAGGCTCTAGTCTTTCCTCAACAACCCCTAGCTTTTCACGGCTCTCGGCTATTTCTTTCTCAGCTTTTCTAATTTCCTCAGCTTCAGTTATTCTGTCGCCAAGTTCGTTAATTTCACTTTTAAGGGAGTCATATTTTTGAGTTTCCTCGTCGTTAAAGTCTCTGTCTTCCTTTTCAGCAAGCTCGGTCATAGCCTTGACTTCGTCAACAAGTCCCTCTCTTTTTTCTAACATTTCTTTAATTTTCAATTTTTACTCCTATAAAAATTATTTATCTTACAAGTGTGAGTGTTCGGTAAAAGTGAATAATCGGCTTTTATGAACGGCTCTGCATCTCCCAAATTTCAAGATCTCGAACAGCAGCCCTAACGTTTGACCTTGAAGTTTTAGGCTTCGGCAATAACTCACTTAATTGGTCAATTGCCTCTTTTATTTTTGTTACTTGGTCTTTATTGAACGAACCATCCCTAGCTTCAGCCAGGACATTTTGAAGTTCGCCTAAATCCACTCCACGAATTGTCGCAAGAGTTGATGGATTTGCAGGCCAAGTAACAACTGATACATCTAATAATCTGAGTTCTTTAAGAGTTCTTTGCTCTCCGTCACTCGAAAACTCGTCTTTTATTGCATGAAAACCAAAGCTCATCTCAGATAAGTCTCCTCGTTTTAATGCACTTGAAATCTCAGCAACTCTTGGATTTGACTCGTCAAGCTCTGCTTTTACAAACAGACCGTGCTCATCTTCTCGAAGTTCAAGAGTTCCTGACTTGGTGCGAGCAAGTGGAATACCATCATGATTAATTAAAAATTTAACATCATCTCGCTCACTTAAAGTTTTAGTAAAGGCTCCAGGGTTTACAGTTTCCTGGTAAACACCACGAGAATCAGCAACTGAATAAGGGGAGTCAAATACAGATGCGTAGCCTGTAAAAATTAAATTATCAGAATCGACTTCAAAAGGTTCAGCTCTAAGTTCAAAAAACCTAGTCTCTTTGTTTTCACTCATGCGTTTAATAATACCAACAGCTTGATTGAACGGCTGTGGCCTAGACCCTGAACGGTCATCTTCGTGCCTTGCAACCTGCCTCTCAGCCCACCTCATAGCATCAAGTCTGGTGTTTTTTGACAAAGATCCACCCCACAAAAGCCAAGCCACCAAACCAGGTGACATTTTGTCGGACTCACCAGATAGAAACTTCTTAGCACCCTCACCTTGAAAATCAGGTAAATGACGTTTAAACCATGCCTGCATTCGCATAGCTTTATCATGAGATACAACACCATCACGCATAGACCGTGCCTCTCTTTTTGTTTTTTCAGTAAGACCAGAACCTGCAAATTCTAAATTTTCTAGTCCACGAGCAGCATTGTCTCTAATAAATGCGGGAACATTAATCTCATGCCTGAGATTATTTTTTTCTTTCTTTTTTTGTTTGCTGTGCTTTGGATGAGCCTCAGGAAGTAAATCGTTGTCACCAACATATTTTGGATTTTTTGGTTTGTCGTTTATTAACAAGTAACTGAATGCTTTGAGTCGAGCAAGACCCCAGGCATTCCTTGAAACTCCCGGACGATGAGATACAGAATAAGCACCAAAACCTCTACGCACTACAGCCTTAGCGGTTCCAGACCGCAGACGTCTCCAAGTGCTCATGCCTTTTGAATTAACCTGATCGTTATGATTTTCAACTATTGTTGCTATTGATTTCTCGGTCTGCTCAGAAAACTTAATACTTCCAGACTTTCCAGATGCACTACCAGGCTTATTTTTAGCTGATCCAGTAACTTGGTCTTTTTTTGGTGCTGGCTCAGACTCAGCCCTTTCATCATCAGCATCTATTAAAGTGTAGTCCTCATCACTTGCGTGTTTCATTCCTGTCAACTCAACATAGTCGCTCATTTTTTCACAAGGCATGAAATAAGTGACTCCGTCAATTTCATGAGTGTGAGAACCAACACAACCAATCTCAATTGCTTTTTTTTCAGCCTCCTCTTGAGTTTCATAAATATCATTTTCAGGGTCAGCTTGACGATATCCACCAGACTCAGACTCAGCAATATTAAGTGCAGTTATTTGTTTTTTAGCTTTTTCTCTTGAGTCATGACAACCCATCAATTTATTATCAGAGTCCTTAACAACACCAAAACCATCGCAATCATCATGATTAGTTGTAATTGAATAAGGCATTAATTATCTTTCATTTCCTCAGTTGTTAAAACAGGCTCGACTTCATCCTTACCAACAGGTGGAATATCAGGACCAACAGGTGCTCCTTGCAAGCCAAGGTAAAAGTTATCACCACCCTCATAAGGCTCATAATCTAACTGTTGCCTCACTTCATTTGGTGTAAAGATACCAGAAGTAATCGCAACTTGAGCGGCACGAATTGTATTAGCACGGTCACCTCTTTGATACTCGGATACGTCAAACCTTGCATAAGATGAACCAGGCAATAAAGAACTGAAACCTTCCTCAATACGAGTAAGCCAGGGGAGTAGGGTATGCCTAACAAACTGAATACCAGAACTCTCAACATTTGAATAAAGACCAGTAGATCCTTCAGCATGAATTAAATAACTAGGAATCCTGTAAACCCTAGCTATTTCTTTAACAATCTGATCTCTTGCTTTTACAAGTTCCTCTCCAGCTGCGTCACTAATTGCCTTCCATTTCAAACCACCAGTGAGAACCGCAGGCTTTCTGTTACGATTGTGAGAAGTTGTCCAAGTAGATTGCAAGACTTCTGCCTGCTCTTTAGTCATTGCTTGGTCAGTTTCAAGTATTGATGACGGAGTAGCACCTTGACCGTAGAACTGTCCAATGTGACGCTCCATGGCTAAAGCAACTCCTATAGTATTTTTTTGAGCTTTGAGTGGGGATACACCGTAATAAGAACCAGCATGCGTCATCCAAGTGAAGTGTAAAATATTATTTTTAGAATACATACGGTCATTAAATTTGAATAGTTTGGTGTTGCCTTCCATTTTTAGTTTTACTTTATCAGGATGAATTACGGTCATAGCAATAGGTCTCTCAGCTGTGTCCCTATCGACTAAAACAAAAGCATTCCCATGCAAAGCAAGAGATGAAACTATTTGATGAATTGTCTCAAACCTTGATTGGTTATTATTTGGAATCCTTAAAAACCTTGGAGTCTTTAGCTTTAAATTACGGTCATCAAACTCACGGTAAACTTTTATTGGAAGTGCAGCGATTGAATCAGCCAGGATTGAAACGCAAGATAAAACTGTTGATACACCAAGAGCAGTTACTTCATTAACGCTCTCACCAGAATAAGATGGCAACCCCTCTCTTTGAGATATTAAATCAGCAAGATTACCTAAAGCAGCGTCTCGTTTCTCATTATTCTGTGCAAAAATACTCATCGGTTATAAAAATAGCTCCCTAGTAATAAACCAGCTCCAAATACTATATAGGCTAATGCTTGGCTAAAAGAATAAACACCGGCAACGATAAAACATAAGCCAGCAAACTCAATAGCATAAAACATACCTCTCACCACTCTACTATACCTACATTGGAATCCTCAGGTGGCCTAGTTGGATACGTCAACCTGTCCAGGCACATCACCATGGCTATAGCACCGTCAATCTTTCTCTTACTTTTACCTTTTGATAATCTAAAACCTCTATCAGTTGGACGAGATACAGCACTTAAAACCTGATCATTAAAAGTAGATTGATTTTTATGCCTTAATTTTTTAGATGTTATGACTTCATAACTGAGACCGCAAGCAGGAACCATCCTGCCGTGAGATTGAGGAAACTCAACCATTGGAACGTTCTGGTCATATAGAGCTTGAGCAGACCGCTCAAAAAATGCAGGGTCATATGCAACCTCAACCAGGTTAAAATTACGGTTTAAATTAACAATAAAGGTCTCCACCTCAGCATAATCAAACATAACTCCATCGTTCCGCCAAATCTTTGAATCCACACGGATCAGTCCATCCTCGCCCATTTGACCCCAAACAACAGCAACAGAATCGTGTTTAATAGCCATATCAACACCAACATAAGTGGGGAGTGATGGCTCAAGCTCAAAAGAATCAGCAAGCTCAGTCCAAAGACCCTCAGGCAACCAGGACTCATCCTGAGTGCGAGTCCACATGTTAAGATGGTATCTTTGAAACTCAGGAAGTGGCAAAGCAGCTCGTCGCCTTCGTAAATTATCAATCGGCCACCAACCACCTGCAATTGCAGGGTTTACCTTTGCCCAGGTTTCCTCACTTTCAAAGTCATCATTTTCATCAGGCTCAAGCCAATAAAAATAAAAATCAGGGTCTTTAGACTCACCTGATTGTTTACGTTTACCTCTTAAATAAAGCCGACCACAAAGCGTGTCCAGGTCATAACCAGCAGTAGTAATATTTAAAATTAAAGAATCCTGACGTTTAGCCGTGTTGTTGGACAAAACATAGTGAACTCTTTGCAAGTTTGGAGTTGACCATTCATGAACTTCATCCGCTATAAACGCAGAGTTTCGTCCACCGTCAGCAGTTCCCGCCTTTGCAGCAACACGATAAACACGACCAGGACCACCCTTGACACCTATAGAATTTTGATAAACCTCGGTCAGAGATTTCAAATAAGGGGATTGTTCGCACATGCTCCTCATGTTTCCAAAGACAATATCAGCTTGCTCAAAACTAGCAGCTGCAACAGTTACAAGTGGGGAAGTGGTGCCGTTGCCTAGGAGTTCATAAAGACCAAGAGCAGAAATCAATGCACTCTTGCCGTTACCTTTTGGAACTCCAAGTAGAGCCTCACGATGCTGACGCTGACCCTGATCATTTAATTCATACAAATGATAAATAATCTGCCTCTGCCAATTATCTAAACGGAACGGCTGACCGTAAAAGTCACCCTCACCATGCACGCAGAAGTTTTGAATGAACTTAACAACACGACTACCACGAGTCTCAGGCAAAACGATTTTACTCATTCCTCCTCCAATAAACTTAAATCAAAAACCATAGTGCCAAGCTCATCAGCACGTTTAATAAGACGACCAACAAGTTCTGCACATTCAGGAACTACAGCATTTCCTAATGCTTTTAATTTGTCAACACGACCAGGGTATTCATCCTTGGACCGTGGCATTCCGTACTCCCACAAGTCATAACCCTCCTCGAAATAAATCTTCGGGTCTTCTGCTAAATTTTTTTTTGGATTATTACCTTCTAATATTCTTTTAGTGCTTGGACGGTTAGAACTTGTGATAGGAGTGCTAAACTTTTGAGTGTTACCAATCCAAACATTCACTAATCCAAGTCGAGCCATCCATCTGGGTAGCCCATCAGCCGTGCCACCCATCCATAGTTGAGCCTCCGACCTATTAGTTTTTTGTTGCGTTCCCCCACGTCCATCTCTAGAGTCGAGCCGTGCTTTTTGTTTTTTACGCTTGGTGCCTTTTGATTTATTGGTTTGCTGGCCTGACTTGCTCTCGGAGTCGACCAGGACTGAACCTGAACCTTGTCGGCTAGATTTAATGATCTGCTCTCGCCTCCGTTCTTTGCTTTCCTTCTGCCCTTTTCGTTTAACTTCAAGTCCTCGTGCTCGTTGTCTTGAGTTGATGGAGTCGGCCAAGCCTTCATCCTTGGTGGACGCAGCGTCGAACCCAACATCGTCTCGGCTTCCTCTTCCGTCAAGTTGCCCTTCTCTACTTCGGCTCTCATTATCATGACCTCGCCCTCCGATGCTCTGTAGCCCTTTGTCGTTGGAGTCGGCCAGTTCCCGGTCACCTTGGGATTTTCTCTCAAGTTCCCAGTTGAAGTCCTCCTCGTGTTTTTGGTTAGGTCTCCCCGGTGCAGAGCTTTGACGTAAGCGTCCCCTGTCCTTGCCGGCAAGTGGTCCATGGTGTTTGGAGTCTCCCAACGTCCCAACTCCAAAGAATCGCTTGCGTAAGTGTGGACCACCAACGGATCTAGCTGAAATAACCTGCCACTCAAATCGATATAACCCGCTCTCGGCAATATCTTTGAGAACTCTGTTGATTGCTTCGCCTTTATTTGCTGTAAATATCCCCGGGACATTCTCCACGAGGAAGTATCGCGGTCGTAAATCATTGACAAAACGCCAAACTTCATCCCATAACCACCTTTCATCATTCAAACCCTTTTGATTACCAGCAACAGATACAGGCTGACAAGGAAACCCAGCCGTTAAAATATCAATTCCAGGCAAGTCCCTAGGGTTTATATTTTCAACTTTATCATTAATTATTAAACAATTCTTAAAATTTTTACGCAAGACCGTGCAACAATACTCATCCATTTCAATCATCCACTCATGAGAAGTCACAAGACCTGCACGTTCAAGACCATACTCAAGACCCCCAATGCCTGAAAACAAACTGCCTACACGCACTTGACCTCCAACCATTTGATGATCTCTAAGCAAAGCTCCTCAGGAACCCTTGACCTTTCAAAAGCATTGTCAAGTCCTTGCGTTCCCCAAGTAGAACCACGAGGTGCAGACTCGTGACAATCGTCACCATAGTTGCACATTGGACGTCCAACCCAGGACGAGTCAGTCCATATGTCAGTTGGCTTCATTCTCTCATCACCATACTGACAATACGTAACAGTCTGCTTTTTATATTCGCTCATAAAATCTAGTTTTCTTAACTTACCCCTAGGATTTTCAACAAAGTAAAACTGTGGATTTAACTGATTTATAAGTTCAAAAGTTTTCTGCACTAACTTAACACCAAGAACAGCCTCAGTTGATTTAGGAGTGTTGTCTTTATTCCAATGCTTGCCGATACTTGATACGGAAAAATAAGTGCAAGGTGGACTAGCCCAAATGACATCAGGCTTAAAATTTACAAATACATCAGACTCTAAAAATAAAATGTTTTCAACTAAATTAATTTTAGAAAACTGTTCAACAGTAAATAAATCCTTTCCATTATCAGACGTGATTGTTTTGTGACCTCGCTCCTTTGCAACATCAGAAAAACTGCAACTGCCAGCAAATAATTCTATAACGTTCACTCTTCCTCCAGGAGTTCTAAAATCCTAGGGTCAGTCGCAGCGTCATCGCTTGCGTTTAACAAATCATTGATTGACGCTAGAGAAGTAGCAGCCTCACCAACAGCAATGCCAAGTCTTTGACGAGCCATCGGAGTAAGACCCAACTCATTCTCTAGCCTCAATATTTGCGTTTCTAGTTTTAGAGCATGCTCCGCTAATGGATTAGTTCTAATTTGTCCAGTTGAACCACGAACCACAAGTGACTTTTTTACAACTTTTTGAACCCTTGCATATTGGTCATACATTCCAAACAGACGCTCAACAGCAGGCAGGTCAACCTTTTGAGCAACACCCGCAACATCTGAGTCCCAATATTCATACCAACGGTCACGTGTTCCCTTTAACCAGCCACGTGTTGGCTTCGGTGGGGAAGTCTTAAGCTCAGAGTGACCTGAAATGATCTGCAATTCACGAGACCTATGCCCTTGAGCTTCGTCCGAAGGCTTTGGAAGTGGTCCTCGCTTACCCACGAATCCTCTTAACAGGCTCATCAGGGTAAGCACTTGTGAATCTGTCAACGATTACATCACAATAACCAGGGTCAAGTTCAATCGTGTAACACTTACGACCCATAGCCTGACAAGTTATCAACGTAGAACCTGAACCTGCAAAAGGGTCAAGAACGAAGTCCCCAGGCTTACTTGAATACATAACAGCTCTAGACAAAAGCTCCAATGGTTTCATTGTCGGATGCTCTTTGTTATTTCTAGGTTTAGGAATATTCCAAACATTAGCAGGACCCCAAACCATGTCAGCAATGCTGTAGTTACGAGAACCATCAACAAACTCCTCACCATTTTTTGAAAACAGACCAAGACTTAACTCTTCATTTTTAGCATCGTTTATATGATCTAAAAAATATTCAGCCTTTGCTTTTTCATTTAGGTCAACAGTTAAATTAAAACCATTTTCAAAAGTATCTAGTTGAGCATTGCCTAAAGACTCAGACTCAACATCATCCCAAACATTAGATATGTCTCTCTTACCAAAAAAATAATGACTCTTGCCTTCAGGCCAACCATACATAATCGGCTCAAACCTCCAATGGAAGTCAGAACGACCTAAAACAAATGAATCTTTTACCCAAATAATGTTGGACGAGTAGTGCATCTTTGCGTTGTCCCAGGCTTCAAAGACTGAACGAGTTGCGGCAGTTGCATAAAACATATAGACCGCTCCATCAGTAAAAGAATGAATCAAAGACAAAGCGTCATACAAAAACTCTGTAAATTTAGCTTCTGCCATTTTATCGTTTTCAATCTCACGACCCTGTGAATCTTTATAAGCAACATTATACGGTGGGTCAGTAAGACATAACTGTGCAGGATTTTTAAGATTTGCATAACTTGAAACCTCTGTGGCTGATCCACAAACAAGATAATGATCTCCTAGTTTATAAACATCACCAGGCTGAGTAATTGGAACCTTAGGCTTTTCAATTAGTTCTTTTTCACTAGGCAAGTCAACATCCATACCTAGCAATTTCTCAAGGTCAGACAAGTCATAACCAGTAGCATCAAGCATCGACTCATCAACAGCAACACGTTCTAACATTTCAGCCAAAGCAGAATCGTCATAAGTTCCAAGGTCAGCTGTTCTATTGTCAGCCAAAGCAAAAGCCTCAGATACAGAAATATCTTCATCAACAACTGTCGCAGCAATGTGAGTCCACCCAAGTTTTGTCGCAGCCATCAGTTGATGATTACCAGAGATAACTACAAGCAACTCACCGAGATCTGTTTTTTCTCGTCTTGCAACTATTGGCTTTCGTTGGCCAAACTTTTCGTAGCTTTTAACAACAGCCTCAACGTTACCCTTCCTAGGATTACCAGGCAGAGCTTTGAACTTATCAATTGGAACTGCAAGCTCCTCCAAGTCTTTTATTATTTTATGTTTAACTTCCATTTTTAAGTTCCCCCTCCTGTGAAAACATACGACAACCACTGATAACTAGAATACACAAAAAAAACAAAACTAACTAAAAACA
>VMHT01006296.1_pt1 | contig 30507 bp, 34 predicted proteins | sample 4693611 | NCBI WGS metagenome assembly VMHT01 (sample SAMN12280063, study PRJNA550983) | marine metagenome | isolation source: seawater sampled from same location over 5 years 0.02-0.2 micron viral filtrate | place: USA: collected off the coast of southern California halfway between the port... ... | reverse complement strand
TGCTGCTTTGTCGAGGAATGTAACCACCTCCGACTTGGACTTACCCCCACATACTTTATCCACAAGATTCCCACAACGCAAATAGACACTATCTGTATCAGATGCCACAACATAATCATAATCTTCAGTACCAACTGTCTTGTTTAAAAACTCATTCAACTTGTCGGCAATCCACCTGATTGCCAACTGCCCCGAAAGTGTGATTGAAGTCGCTAGGTCAACATCGTAGTATCGGAACCATTGATTACCAATAGCACCATAAGCAGAGTTCAATTGAATCTTACGAACCAACTGAAAGTTATTGTACTTGGCAATTTCATTTTCCAACCCAGACTCACCTAACTGCTGTCGTTTCTGACAGTCAATCATCTTCTTCTTGTACAACTTACGTTCTTTGTACATCTTTTCCATTAGTGCAGGGAGGAATCCTTGAATATCTTTTCGGTAACAGGTTCCACTCGCCGCGATGGACATTCCCTTGTTTTTTCTTTGTGTTAGTTGCTTATGACAACGCTCATCTAATTTAAGAATATTGTCCACGTTGATCCACTCGCTAGTCCCACAATCTACCTTTGTCTCTGGACTAATGTTATACTGCATAATAAGGTGAGGGTATAGACTGTTCAAGTCAAAGGACAGAACCCAATCATGCATTCCTGTAATTGGTTCTTTTACATATGCACCAGCATATTGTTCACTCTTGGAACCATGCTTCTTCAGGGGAATAACAGTTCCTTCAGATCGTAGATGATGATAAATGATCTGGTCCCAAGTACGAACTTGAGAGAAGACATCGACAAGATTCACTTTTGCGGTGTATGCTAATGCAAGAGCGAGTTCAATTAACTTCATCTTCCCTTCGAGTTTCTCAATGAGGATCGTATCTTGATAGTTGTATTGCACAAACTTCGAGAAGTCCTTTTTGTAGAAATCCGAGATGCTATCGTATTCATCATATGACAACTTACTCTCACCAAGTTCAACCGAAGCAATGTGATCTAATTTGTAAGATTCTTGATTTGTGTAAGTAAAAGTTTGATACAGATCAAGATAATCTAGAGTAGCAACACCTGTCAAATCAAAGGCGAGTTTCTCACCATGTAGGGTTCGGACAGTGTGTTCACGAACATATCCCCACGGAGAAAGTTTGTTTGCTTCTTTCTCTCCAAGGAGTTCACGCATTCTAGAATAAAGATATGCGATGTCAAAGAATTTGACGTTCCACCCAGTTACGATGTCGGGGTCGAGTTTCTTCCAGACCTCGATGAAGGATCGAAGCAAATCTGACTCGCTACTAAAACTATGAGTATGAGCATCCCGATCATCAATACTAAAATCGCCAAGGGCAAAAACATGAGTCTCAGAATCCACACGAATGGTAATAACAGTAACTTCTTCAATTGGGTTTTGGACATCGGGAAAACCTCTTTCACATGTTGTCTCAATATCTAGGTAAGCAATCCGAACGAGAGAAGGATCGTAGTTAACTTCCTCTTTGAAAAGATCACCAATGAATTGATAAACATAATCACTGTTGCCATAAATCTCAAAACCAGAAACGCCTTCGTACTGCTTGATGAAATCCCGACAATCTCGGATTGTCCCCGGACGGAATGGTTCGACCCAATTACCATCTAGTGTTTTAAATTTAGTTGGTTCTGTGGACGGGACAAAGAGAGTGGGATTATAGTCCACACTCTCCTGTACCCGCTCACCTTTTCGGAATCCGCGATAGAGAACTTTGTTCCCTCTCAGCGAAACATTGGTATAGAAACCCATATTAGGTATCCTTGCAATATAGACCTGTGTTCGTTTGATCTGACCAATTTTGATATTGTCGAGGAGTTGGTTTAGTTGGTTCCTGTTGCATATCCTTCTCCTTTGTATATGCAGCAAGAAGAACCATGTAATTAATTACATCAATAACTGTGTCCTTGAAACTTTCATCCTCGACATGCATCTTACCAGAGTCGAGGAAGGATGATAGGCGACTCATCTTGTCGGTGATCCGAACCATGAACCCCTGTTCGGTGTCACATATTCCCATCGCCTCACATCTGGTAAAATTAGCAAATGGTTCTGTTCCATGATTGCCAGCATAATCTCTATTCTTTAAATTCATTAGATCTCTGCCTTCATTGCAGAGTTGTTCATGAAACTTTAGTAGTTCGTCGCGTGTCATTGATACCTTTCATTTTTTACCGGTGCTGCCCATGCCGCCATCCCGAGTCTCTAGTATAGCAGGTCTTGCGTCAATTTCAAGTAGTTCATAGTTTAAAACTTTTTCTAGCATCATTTGTGCGATGCGATCTCCGTGTTCAATTTTATATGATTCTAAACTATCGTTTCTTAGCAAAACATATAATTCTTCTCTGTAGTCGTGATCGATAATCCCGACGCAGTTTGCCAAAGTTATTCCTTTTTTATATGATAACCCAGATCTTGCAAATACCTTTACAACATGTTGCTCAGGAATTTCTAAAACAATACCAGTGGGTATTGCCATTCTTGCTCCGGGGTTGATAGTCAGTCCATTGGGACCAACGCAAGAATATAAATCATAACAAGCGGAACCAGCAGTCGCCTTTTTTGGTGCGACTGCTTGTGAAGTCATTTTATAAAAATTCAATTCAATCTCCTATTTTATGCTAAACCAATCGTCCGTCGTTGCCCAAATCTATAACTGGTTTCTCTAAAGTTTTGATCGACCTCTATTTGTTCAAAAGCAAAGTTGTAGGCACGGACACAACCTATTTCGCCAGTCCAAAATCTATTTGATATTTCTCCAATTGGTTCTTCATTATCGCCTGCGCCGAACGATTCTATTTCTGCCATACCTATTCTCCACTGCATTAAGTTATAAAAACTTCTCTGAGAGATCGTATCTGTGGTGCAAGCAAAGTTTTTTTGATACGATGGAGTATCCAATACTCCATTTATCCAGACCCTAATCCCAGCGTCCCTTGTTGTTGCACCTGAGCATCTCTCTAAATCTGGATCGTTAACAACAACTAAGTGAGTCCACTGTCCAGAAGTCTGTGTATCATTGGCGGTCTCATACCACTTAATAGGGTGATTGTTGGCGAAATCCGGATCTCCATCAAGACCCTCACCATTACCAAAACCAATTTTAATTACATTGGAGACAGTATCGTTGTATCCTCTGTTTTTATATCGAATACTAAAAAAAGAATCTTCTTGGTTTAATGGTTGAACTCTTCGGGTATCAACATTAACAAAAGGAGTCTGCGGTTGCCCCTGTTGAGGAGTATATGGACAACCACAAATTAGTCCTTGATTATGTCCAATTGCATCAGCGTTAAACCAAAGTTCAACGGTCCATGCGAGATCGCCCGGAAATTTTACCGGATTGCCGTTATTTAAAAAGAAGGGAGAGGATCCATATCGGGTATTACCCAGTGCGGTCGCTTCACCGTTTTTTGGTAAAGTTAACTGTCCACCTGCTCTACCAGTAAAGTCAACACCCAAAGCACGACCGTCGATCTGACCACCAATCTGACCACCAGTAAAACCGGGACCGAATGCACCTTCAGATCCTTCCGGGTACGATACATCGGTTTTTATTCCAGTTCGCAGGAGACCATTCGGATTTGTTTCTTCTGTCTCAAAGTTACTACTCAGATCAATCCAAGTAATCCCTTCTCCTTTGGAATATGGTTGAATAGAACTGTCGTATTGTGTGTCCAACCACATTACTAGTCCATGTCTAACAATATTAGGAAGATGAAATTGATTTTTTGCACTCATACTGTGAACCCAACAGAGTATCTCATATCCCGCATGATTTGTCCAGTGGTAATTCCATTAATTCTCAATTCTAGTGTTGTACCAACGGGAAGTGTCTGATTTATAGTCGCGGTGGTTGGAACATCCGTTCCAACGGGAATACTAATTTTACCAAGTTGGATTCCGCGACCATGTAGAGTGGCACTACACCCAGCGGGACCAGTGGATGCCACAGCAGAGAATTCTTTGATAGTTCTCACTGTCACTGCTCTTGCGTCAACATAATATCTACTGAATGGGAAGTTATTCGGGAACTCAATGTGTCCATCGTAGGAACTAGTTATCCCACTAACACCACCGCCGCCACCAGCAGATGCAATTGTAAAGTTGCCATTTCCATTGTCGGTGATGGTAACATTACTTCCCTCGGTCAGAGCGAGAACACCGCGAGTTGCTTGGTGTGTGCTATCGGGGAAGGTGATTCCCTTATCAGTAGAAATTCCTGCGTTGGCATGAAGAACTGTTTCAAAGATGTTAGGCGTTGTTACCGTTAATCCTTCACCATTAGTTCCTTGTATTTTGAGACCATTTTTTAGAGTGAGTACGGCGATGTTATTGGCATTAGCACCGATGGTCATGTTATTGCCTAAAATTCTCATCTTCCTACCACTGCCAGATGGTTGGTTATCATCTGTAACATACAGACCCAGTTGCGTTCCATCGACCTCAACTTTGGTTTTGTTATCAGTAACACTGGCGAATGACTTTCCACGAATCACGGACCCGGAGAGTGCGCCTATGCCACCAAGAGTCATACCACCAAGAGCAATAATTCCGCCATCAGAGGAAACACCACCAACATGAATGTTTGCAGTTTGATCAATACCGAAGGTTCCACCAGCAGCATCTAGCGTGAGTCCGCGAGTTGCTCGATACCCAGTAACTCCAACAGTGCTACCGGTTGCACCTGTAGCACCAGTAGCACCGGTCGCTCCGGTTGCACCAGTAGCACCGGTCGCTCCGGTAGTGCCATCACCATCACCACCAATAAGTGGTTGGAAACTTAAGTAAAATATATCTCCAGATTGGAGTGGACCTGTTCTTCCGGGACCGGATCGACCCTGATCGCCGCTAAACAAGTCAACCGGTCGCCCTGACTCATCAATCCTCCCGATAGGAATTTGATATCCCCTACCCCCAATAACCCCATCGGAGTGGTCGGGGTGATCAATTGCTCCTCCGGGTTTTACATAGAACCACACTTCAGTAGGAATTTTACCTTGAGAGAAGTCTGCACCTCGGTCATGTGGAAGCATTTGTGTTAATTTACAAATGGCGACTGCCTCAGTTACATTTTGACGGGTTGCCAGTCCTTGAAGTTTTGCACCAGTCGCACCAAATAATATGGTAAGTAGTTTGGGAATATGAGTGCCTTTACCATCACCGCCATAAGCAAAATCACTTATTATTAAATGTGATGGATACTCGTTTGAACCGGAGTTTGGCCAATTGGGTGTGTCACCTGTAACTGCGTTGGGTTTAGCACCGGTAGAAAAACTAAATTTAAAACTTCCGGGTTGGGTTCCGGATGCAAGGGGAAGGGGAGTTGTGGTGCCAGTCGAACCATCAAATCGTGTGAAGAAACCAAATCCTCCGGGCAATCCGAAGGTATCTCCACCAGTTTGACCTGCTGGTCCCGTATTGCCTGTGGTTCCTGTTGCACCTGTGGAACCAGTCGCTCCGGTAGCACCAGTCGCTCCGGTCATCCCTGAAGTACCCAATGCTCTCCAGAAAACACCAGACCACTCATATATTGAGTTGGAAAAGGTTACGCGGTCGCCGACTGATGGTGATGTTGGAAAATCTGACATGTTTTGTTCTTACTCCTATTTATCCTAGATTCAATTCTGTATCAATATCACCGCTTGAGTATAATTCCATTACTATGGTTGTGTTTCCGTCCCAACCCAATGAACCACCTGCCGTGATACCAGCAAGAGTCCATACGGGAGGTTGAACTTCCTCAAAACGAAAGTCATCGTTGCCGGTGGGATCTTGTACTCCAAACTCATATTTGCGACCTCCTATGGTGGCACACATTATGGCGTTTGGATATTCTAGATAAAAATCGTTAGCACCACCTGCGGGAGACCCGGCAGGATAATCAGATCCGGGATCTATACGAATACTTCCATTTGCTCCGTTTGATCCACCATCATTCACCAGTAGTTGCCCTCCCCCTGAAAATATTAAGTTGCCATCACTCCAGTCCTTGGTGACAACATTCCACCAAGCATTACCGGTACTCCATGAACCAAGAGTTGTTTCAACATAGGTCAAAAGACTAGAATTATATTCACCCATGCGACATAAAGGACTCATTGTGTATACCCAATCGCAAACTGGAAGTCTCTACAACCACTATTTCCTGATAACGTAAATTGCAATGTCGAACCAGCAGGCAGAGTTGGATTTGCTAGTGCAGATAAAGTGGTAGCACCAGTCACACCATCACGCAAGAGAATAGTTCCAATTGCGTTTCCATTGCCATGAAGTTCGGCAGTGCATCCACCCGTCACCGCGATGGCGAAGAACTCTGTGATGGTTCTTGGTGCAACAGTTCTTGGGTCAATCTTAAATACTTTATTTGATGCACTTTCAATGTTACCGACATATGAGTCAGTGATTGTTGATGTTCCAGATCCAGATGCTGCACTAGATTGGTGAGTTCCATCAGGGAAGGTGATACCTTTATCAGTAGATATACCTACCTCGGCATGAAGGATATTTTCGGTATTAAGTCGATTACCGATGATTGTCGCTGTGCTAGTTACTCTTGCTCTATTGGTCCCACCCGCCTTGAAGTGGAGTACATTGTTGCTTGACAAGTCAATTCCCGTGTCGTTACCTAGACTAGCATCAAGGAATTTGTCAGCATGAACTGTTCCTGCAAAAGTTGCACCTGCGGCGGAAGAGATACCCACACCGATTGCCATTCTAGTTGCATCTAGCGTAACTCCTACAACTCCGCCTGCACTAAGATTAATTGTATTGGTTTTAAACCCAAGGAAAGTATCGGTGTCTCCTGAGTGCTGTAATCTATCATTTATTTGCACTCCGAATGTACCGAAGCGAATAAGACCATTTGTTGGATCCAGTAAAATTAGATTACTACCGTTGACATTAATACTATTGGAGAGAGGACCAGCAAAATTAATATCTCCGGAGATGGAAACATTTCCATCCGAAGAAACACCCGCAACAGCATGAACAGTGCCGGTGAGTATGATGTCACCATCAAAGGTTGCACCACCTGTAGATGATATGCCGTGACACTGCAATCTAATGTCTTTTTCTATTCCAAGATATCCAACGGAGGCAATATTTGATACTGTGAGACCAGTTTGGTTTACACTGTTGGCGGAGAGGGCGATCGGACCTTTATTAATGAAAGCATTTCCGCCTATGCTGGCAACCCCAGTGTTCCCGTTTGGTACGACAGTTATGTAAACGACATCACTTAATGATGGTGTTGTGTCAACCTCAATTCCACTTCCACTAGTGTCAGTGATCGTAAGTATATCAGCAGCGAAAGATACCGACCGACCCGATTGTATGGGGGTTTCATTTACTATGATTCCCAGTTCCGTGCCGTCCTCTTTAAGAATTTGTATAAATCCGCCATTGGTGTTGAGCAGAGACAACACTTCGCCAATATCATTTCCGTTTGCGTCAGTGTCATGTATGATAATTTGATCAATCGTACCCGAGATGTTTGATGCGAAATTAATACCACCAGCAGCAGGACCAGCACCAATTCCGATACTGGTAACTGTATACTTAAGTCCAGCACGACTCGCTGTGGTTTGATGTGTTCCATCAGGGAAAGTAATACCATTTGTATCTAACGAAAGACCCGCACTGTGAATTGCAGATGTGGGGTCGATGGACATGGTATGACCCTTACCCGCTGCTATTGTGGTTAGTGTAAGACCATCTCCCGCCAATAAGGTAACTCCACCTCCATCTCCACCACCGCCGCCGCCACCACCGGCGGGACCAGCGGAACCAGTTGGACCCTTAATACCAGACCACTCAACCCACTGTGCAGAGTTGTCGTCTTGTAAGTAGATGACAAAAACTCCTTCACTTGAGTTAAACCAAATATCACCTTGCTCTGGATTAGCGGGAGGATTGTTTCCGAAGGATTGTTTAAATGTCCCCGTTGCTCCAGTTTCTCCAGTCGCCCCGGTAGCACCAGTCGATCCTGTTGCTCCAGTAGTACCAGTAGATCCTGTTGCTCCAGTCGCACCGGTAGCACCAGTAGTGCCAGTCGCACCGGTCGCTCCAGTGGAACCAGTTGTTCCTGTTTTACCTGCACCAGTAGCACCGGTCGCTCCAGTGGAACCAGTTGTTCCCCTTGGACCAGCGACACTTGAAGGTGATCCGGGATTTCCTTGTTGTCCTTGATCACCCTTAGAACCCGGAGGAATAATAGCAATAAGAACATCTCTGCCTACATGACGACCCGCACTATCGAACCCATCATCAGTAAAATCAATAAATGAAACCGTATAGTCAACTCTATCTGAATTAATTACACTAACAGCAGTAATGTTGAATATTGCATATTTGCTTGGTTCATCCACAACCTGTATGTAAAGGTTTCCTTTTGTCGCAGAAGTAAAGGAGTTGAAAGAATTTAGGAAACCTCTAATATTTCTACCATCTTTATCTACGTTAGCAACTCCAATGCTAGAGACAGAGGAAAAGTCTGAATTGTTGGTTATAATCTGACCGGTTGATGCACTTGATAATGCCCCTGATCTATATTCGTATCTAAAAGAGTGTGGACCCTGCTCACCGGTCGCTCCTGTTTTACCAGTCGCCCCGGTTGCTCCGGTTGCTCCGGTATTCCCGGTAGCACCGCTTGGTCCCCTTTCACCATCACGACCACCTGCAACTATACCTTGAGCGACTTCAATAATTTCTTTTTCATCGCCAAGAGTGGTCACCTCAATATGTTGTGCATGACCTGATATTAGTTTTGCGAGTTCCTCGCTGGTGATTGTGATTTGGTTACTCATCTAGTGATCTCTCTGTCTGTAGTGAATCGACCTTCAATTAATCTGACAACAGTATTGTTATTTAGGACTAACTCTAAATCATAAAAGTGATTACCTTTCGGTACGCTAGACATTGTATTTGCGTCTACCCCTAACAAGATTCCGCCACTATGACCAGTGCCTCCTGTTGAGGATGCATTTAATGTGATACCGCCGGAACCAGCAACACCCGACCCTGACGTAAATTCACCAGTGGATCCACCACCAGTGACACCAGAAGTTGTAATGTTGAGTAGAAGATCTGAGTCTTCTGCTGAACGTCTAACTTGCATACGGGCAGTCCATCCAAGATCAGGATCTAAATCAACTAATCTTTTCCTAGAATCCCTATACCGAATATGAAATTTAAAAGTAACTCCCTGCTCCGCAGTGATGTCGTATCTACCGGATGCCATATATCATCTCCTCGATGCTTTACGCGACTTGCTTGCCGCCTTTGACTTCTTTCTCCTTTTATTTATCTTATTTTGTTGTTCTCTATTTTTGGCATTGTTTTTTCTTTCTTCGGAGAGTCTACGTTCTACTTCTTCCCTTATGTATTTTTCTTTTTCCGCTTCCTCTAATGCATTTTTCTTTGCTTTTTCCTGTTCTTCGTGCCATGCGGCATATTGTTTGAAGTTATTTACAATTCTTTCATGCTCTGATTCAGGATATTTTTTTTCTGTTAATAATTTATTTGAAGCAAAGAGTCCCGCTTCCATATCACCCGAGTACCAAGCAGTGGAGGCGAGTTCATCCCAGATCTGCCATTCGTATGTGTCCTTCGCAACGAACAAGACATCATTGGCGGGAAAACCAATGGTACAACCCATTTTAGAAAAAAGATAACCCAATCTAGCGTTTCCGTTCAATCTATGAATTCTAGCGAGGTTATACAAGGGTTCTACGCGAGATGGTCTGAGGTTATATGATTGCAAGAAAACGTCTTGGATTTTTGCCCAGTCTTCTCCAAGGTTTGACATGCACATGGCAACTCTGAGAACAGAGTACCATTGTTCCTCTTCCCACCCTCCGAGTTCAGCACGCTTTTCATACCACACCTTTGCGTTTTTAAAGTCTCCTCCATCAAAGTAAGACTGTGCGAGATAAAAATGATATCGTTGATTGTCTGGATCATAATTAATATTATCAGGATTTTCTAAACAATCTTTAAGTGTCTCTGCATCGTGAAGATACTTTTTCTTCCATGCTTCTGGATCATTTTCATCATCAAATTCTTTTGTTCGATTACCCATTGTTCGAGCATCGATACAATAGTTCCCCAAAAGTCTTGCTATGGTTCCGCCCTCTTTTTGTAAATTCTCGCAGTTTGCATATTCATGAATAACACCAATATATTCCCAACCAACATTGTTCTTGAATATTTGGTTTCTCCACCACTCAAAGTCACCTCTATGAATTTTTAGAGTATATCCCCAGTGTTGTCCAAACTCAGGTGGATATTTAAAATCACCCTTAATCATGTCGTCGGCATCAATGACCCACGAATAATCTGCGCCGCCCTTATCAGCGTTTCTTAGTGATTCTGTTCTTGACTTTCCAAAACCTTTCCAATCGGTTTCATATACCGTTCCGGGAATATTATTCTTCTTCCCCCACTCACGAATGATTTCTACAGTTTTATCAGTAGATCCTGTATCAGTGATATCATATCGGTCAATATACGGTAGCATCGACTCAAGACACTCATGGATGATATGACTCTCATCCTTAACAATCATACACAATGTAACGGTTGGTCTACTCATTTTTATTTCCTAATTTCTACGTTGTTTTTAGATATACCCATGATTTTTTGTTCAAAGGGCAGATCCCACCCCTCTGGAAATGCGTATCCAGAATTTAATATTAATGTTGGTGGGTTCTCACTCATGTATTTATTCATGTGACTTTCATCGTGCCACTTTGGGATGACATCATTTCCCAGATCAGTGTTTGTTCTATCACGGAGGATTTCCGACATCTTTAGAAACTCTTCTTTTTCTCCACCCTGAAAACAGTTTTGATAATATTGGTTACCACTTCCCATAGGAATGTACGCCTGACACTCGGGGTTTCTGTCGTAAGGATGTGTGTCTGTTTCGTTCATGTAGTAACTTGGATGTAAGACGGTGGTTCTCTTACTGAGAATTTCATCTCCAACATCAATGAACAAACTATCTGCATCAATATAGTAAAGATAGTCACACTCGGAGAACATATCTTTCCTGTCCATAAAGTGAGCATATCTTGCCATAGAGATAAATGGAAAAGGAAGGTGTGTTATATCGATTACGTCAATCCACCCCATGTCCTCTGGTATTTCTGCACCACGATCAGTGAATAGAAAATACTTAGAGTCGTGTTCCCCCTTATAATTTTCTTTGATACTCTGAAGGCAGTTTACACCAATTTCAAAATACTTCGCTGTTCCTATTACCAACCACCCGATCATATCGTTACTCCAATCTTTTCGACATATTCTTCCATGATCACATCCCAGTCATAGTGATCCTCTGCGAGTTGTCTGATTTCTTTTCTGTATTGTTGGTTACTCTCACAAGATTCATTGATCACATCTGGAAGATCATCTTGAATCACATCGTCAGGAACAACTGTAACAAAGGGAAGATCTCTGTCGATGTTGGCAGACGCACACTCACTTACGACCACATTTAGTCCGGCAGCGAACGCCTCGGGTACAACAAGAGGTGCTGCCTCTCCATCGCTGAAAAGAACAAGTGTAGAGTAGTTTGAAAGATTTTCATATAGTTCTGGTTTTGTCCAGTGACCAATATGCTTACAAGTTTCAGTATCTCTGTAGTTTGGATCGATGGATGGACCCGCAAAATCAACATGAGACTTGCCTCCACATGCAATCGCTATGTCTCTCTGTCGTTTTCTATCTTCAATTTTTCCAACTACAATTGCCTTGCCGTTTCCATGATCTTTAAACTTAAACTCTCCGACTTCAGCACCGTTTCTCAAATAATCGATCTTGCCTTGATATCCCTTAGACAAATACATGTTTTTAATACCTTCTGACAATGCAAGAATAGAAGGACTTAGGAGAGTCTTCGGGAAGACATCATGTGCGTATCCATGCCCCCACAGATGTTCTCTCATGATATAACCAAAGTGGGTTGTCGTACAAAAAGGAACTTGCAACGCTTGTGAAAGAAATCCAGCGAACTCGTCGTACTGATTGTGAACAAAATCATAGTCAGATGAGTTGATGTGATTTGCAACACCGTGAAGATCTTTGGTGTTGTAGATGGTGACTTCATGTCCTAACTTTTCTAGAGAACACTTATGTCTCCAAACTAAAATTTCAACAGCACCCCACCCCTCGGGTGGAATGGGCATGATGCCGGGACCGATTATTGCTATCTTTTTCTTGTTCACACTAGTTCCTTTTTCTTATACTTTTTATAATAGTCGAGTGCTTCGTAAATCTTTTCATAATTATCTTTATCATGATAGATCTTGTACATGTTCCAGAGTTCATTATTTCGATTTAGACTTGGATTGAAATCGGTTGAGGATGGGGGATTTCTGTGTTCTAGGTGAAACACATTTTCCCCGGAGAGATGAACTACTCTGTATCCTAGAGTGGTGAATCGATGTAATCTTTCTCCATCCTCCGGACCCCATCCACAAAACAGTTCATTTTCCATGTATCCATCAAAATAGGTTTGTGTTCTAAAAACTATGCAATGACCGGCGAGGGTTGTCCAAGAGCAAATACCATACTCCTTAAATTCACCCTCTGTCTGTTCACCCAACATGGGATCCGGAGTAGAAACACTTACTTTATTTTCTTGAGAATTCGTTACGATGGGACAATTATTATGTCCCAAATATTCTGCCAATTCTTCTATAATTTTAGTTGGGTGTTCGTACAGTTTATTGTCGATAATATAATCACCATCAAAGGGAATAAACATTCTAAACTGATCTGTGGTCCCAGCACCATATGGATAAACCACATCCATCTCATCGTTTAAAATTAAAGAACAAGCACGATCAATTGTTTTGGGATCGAACATTACATCTACATCATAGTTTGCAACGATTGGCGTGGTTACCTCGGCAAGCATCATGTTTAGATATCTTGTTCGATGGAAAACACCATCCAGTGAGAGATACTCGAACATGCAAGTAATTCTATCATCTTCGGGCAAAATAGAACTTATGGTTTCTTTTTCATCTGCCTCAAAGACAATTATCTTCGCGTCATAGTTGTGTAACAAATGATGAACAACAACTCTAAGATTTCTTTCCCTGTCAGAACAATCTCTCTTGTATGGTATGATAAAAGTGATGGGTAATTTATGCATTAATATAATCCTCAATCATAACAGGGATCTGGTCCCTAAATTCATTTTTAATATTCATAGCAATCTCGTAATTTTTTTCTATGTGAGGCATCATACCATAATACCTGTCAAATGACAACTCTATATCTTGATTATTTTCAAGTTTTATAAATCCTCTTGGATCAAAAAGTCGATCCACTGTCGGATCTCCCAAATAGATCGGAACCGTCCCTGTTACAAAACAGTCAACTATTTTCTCTGTGAAGTATCCGGGATGAGAGCAATTTTCTATTGCGTATGAAAAACAGTAATCTCGTAGAGCGTCAGACTTTTTTTCAATTGGGTTCACGTTTCTACCATAAACGTCAACGCTTTCGTTGAACATGAGTTGTTCTATGAGTTTATTTCGAGCGACTTGTAGAGAAGTGAACCTTTTACTTGAAGAAATATAAGAGGCAAGTTTTGTTTTGTTGTGAATGATTCTATTTTCTTTTTCGATCCATGTGGAGGCAGGACAGTAGTCAAACATCACCACGTTTGGGTAGTCTTTATATGAGGGATCGTATGTGTATAATTTACTAAAATTATGAGAACCATTCTTTAGTCTGTTTTTCAACTCATCAGAAAAACCGGGATGATATGCTTCTATTATAGCGGGACTTTCGACTATCCATGCTATCGTGTTTTCTTTTGTAAAAGAGGCATCGTCACTAATGATAGAGCAGTCCACCAAAACATTTAGTTCTGGGGGATCTGGGAACAAGTCTCCCTGCTGTATTATAGAGTGATCAACACAATTGTAAAACGCCACCATTTATTTTTCCATTATCAAAGTTTTATCTTGTCTCTTATCATCTCGACAAAGTTTTTCTTACTGGATGCGACAATTTTCTGAACATCATCTGGATTATATGAACTCAAATTACCCATGTCAACTCCAACAGTCGCCATCAAACTTCTAGTCCTATAGTCAAGATGACCCACATATTCAACAGGTACTCCGTTAGTTAAACAACAAATAGTGGTGTGTGCCCGAGTGGTGATGACATGTTCTGCATTGGCGAAGGTGGTATACAGATGTCTTGCACTGGTGATCAAAAGTGATCCGGGGTGCATGTGATGACAATTTCTTTCACAGTTGTTAGATACCATGTAAATCGTTTTATCTTGTGATTTTAGTTCGTCATACTTTGCTAGTGATTGTCCAACATTTAATGAGTTACCCTCTTCGATATTTATGACCGTATATCCTGTTGCTTTACCCGGTCTTTTATAAGAGTCTCCCATCCACCAACCACCGTCCATGCCACTGATAAACTTCGGATACTCTCCAACTAGTTCTGCGATTAAATTATCTCTGGTAATTAGTGCGAGTGACTTGTCAGAGATTTCTTTTGCAAATTTCACATCGGAGTCATTATAAGATGTGGGCGACAGACCCCACCCGATAAATGGAACTCCTGTATCTAAGAGTGGTTGGAACAAATGTCTCTGTCCCTCATGTAAGGCACACCCCGCAAAAAGAACAACTAAGTCTGCCTCTTTTTTAATCCATTCTAAAGTGGCGGGTGTGAAGTAAGAAGTCTGCCCGTTGGGAGCAAACCCATTCTCACCACTATCAAAAAATTCAATATAGTGTATGTCCATCTCATGTTCAGAGAAGACTTGTCTAAAACATTCCATTCCTCCCTCGGCAAAAAAGTCATTTCCCAAATTTAAAGATGCCGGAGGCACAACTGCTGCTATTTTCACTTATAATATCCTTTCGATCTTTCCCAGACCTCTTGATTTCTGTGTTCAAAACACCGTGCAATATTTTCATCATCACCAATAGAGCGACAACACCACCCATCCATCCTTGCTGGTTGGATATCCGATAGTGGGAATCTACTTATAAAAGATTCATATTTCCATCGTACAGGATCAGGGGTATCAACTTTATCATATACATTAGAAATATCATCAAAAAGATTACCAGACCATGTTAGGTGTTTATGGGGGCAAAACATTACCACATCAGGGAATCTACCGTGATGACATGGTAGATGTAATTTTCCTTTATCACATTCATCTAGATTCGGAATATCAAACAAAATAGTATCGTATCTCGCTAGTGCTATAAAATCATAGGTGATGCCCTTTTCGTTCGAGTAATCAGAAACAATTCTAGATGATTTCTGCATAGAATACAAGTGAGACATCAAATTACTGTAGTTTCTTTGACACCATATTTGACCATTCTTGGGGCAGTGATTTTTGCCAGTAAACTTTTCATCAATGAACTTGGCAACGTGGTCGTCAAATTCAAATTCTCTTGGTTCCTCTGTTTCAATAACTATGGGATCGTAATTTTTACTAAAAAACTCTAAAGAGTCGGGAGATATCATTTCTCCTACGCAGTTATTCCAAGAAGATGTGTCATACTCAGTCTGATCTCCCCACCACATATGTCCAAACACATCACAATCATACTTGTCCAAAAAATACTTTTTATATGAGTTTAGGATGTGCTTATTTGTAACATACCTTGGTTGACCATAAAATGCAATTGCGATTTTCATTTGTAATATCCTCTCGCGTCTATCGCTTTTTGTGTTTCTCTGTGTTGATAGCAGAATCCACTAATTGAATTCTTTTCATTATCATCAATAGATCGGACACACATTCCGTCCATAGCGACTGGATTTATATCGGAGAGTGGGAATCTATTTTTAAAAGATTCAAACTTCCATCTCTCACAACCGGGTCTATCAATTCTATCGTAAACTGTTTCTATGTCATCAAAAATATTACCTGCCCAATCCAAGTGTTTGTGTGCGAAAAACAGATGTAGGTCGGGGAATCTACCGTGATGGTTTGGTAAGTGTAACTTCTTTTCACACTCGGTCAAATCAGGTATATCAAACAACATGGTGTCATATCTTGCCTGAACTACAAAGTCATATTCAATATTAAGTTTACTTGCATGTTCCATTACCATGCGAGATGATTTTTGAATGCTATACATTTGAGAAAAAGCATTACTGTATGTAATATCACTCCAATAATTTAATGGTTGATGAGCGTGTGATCCTACATGTGGATACTTCCCCGTAAACCTCCTATCAAGAGATTCTTTCACCACATCAGTGGGAATGAATTCTTTGGGTGGTTCAGTTTCAATTGTTACCGGATTGTAATTTTCATTAAAGTAATCTAAGGAATCTGGAGATATCATTTCTCCTTTATTTTTTACATGAAGTGCTACCTTATAATTTTGGGGTTCACCCCACCACATGTGAGCGAATACATCACAATCATACTTGTCCAAGTAATATTTTTTATACGTTTCTAAAACAACAGGATTTTTAATGAATCGGGGTTGACCGTAAAATGCAAGTGCGATTTTCATAGTTCATATTCCCTGTTAAAACAACCTCCGTTGTATGAAGCATATCGATCTCTATGCAGAGTAAACTGTAACTTATCACCATGATCCCGTTTATGTGAGTCACAATCAATACCATGATGAACAAAAGAATTGTACCCAACAAGACACTCTGGATTTACAATACAACCCATTTCAACCAACTTATCAATTGATGAGAAAGTGGTTGAGTGGGCATTCATGTTTGCAGAATTTGATATGGCAAATTGATCATTGCAACCATAGTCCCTATGGGCACCTCGCTCAACCACATTTATTTTTCTTAGATCTAGTGTTGACAATTTAATATCTGCGTTGTCTCCAAAATATACGTCAGTTCTCAGACGAATTACACAGTCGTACTCGACCCCTTCTTGTTTTTCATATTCATTTCTAGCGATATTTGCTTGTTCGACACTATACAACATTGACATGATATTTTGAACTGGGTGTGGGCATGCTGGATTTGGAGTTAAGTTGGACTTAAATGATTTGGGGGATTCAAAAACAATTCTTTTTGGTTTCCAATTTTTAAGCATAAACTTAGCATCGTCGTCTTTCCATGACCCTCTTTCGGGTGCGATATCCCAAAAGGGATTGTCGTGATCTATCCATATGTGTCCGAAGATATCAAAATCAAAGTCTGGATTGTTTCGGATCAAATGGTGAACATGATTTGCACAACACTCCCTGATATCTCTTGGTTGTCCGGAGTAAAGAATCGCTGCTTTTTTCATAGTGTGTCCCCACATAAAAATTTATCATCAGGGAGCGATGGTGTTTTTACGACCACGATTGATGAGTCTTCTATAAATTTAGTTGTGGTTTTTTCTCCGGGTTCAATGATCACAATACTACCCTTTTCAAATACTTTGCCGTTAAATTCAACCTTACCACTTGTGATTAGATTTATTTCAGTCCCTAGTTTGTGATAATGATCAGCGTGTGGTTCGTCCTTTTTAAACTCTTTATATCCAACCTCAAAATCCTCAGAATAAAATTCTGTTGGATCAAAGCAACCAACAAACCAACCACCCTTCATCTTATCTAAATGAGATGTTATCATCGTGACACCCTTAGATAATTGTTAAGGTCTTCTGGTGTTCCAATACCGTGCATCTTTGTTACATAAAACGGAGATACCTTTTTACCATCACCGATCATTTGATTGTATGTGGGTGCAACATAAAACTCACCGTTAACTCGGAGGTCATTTTCAATCATGGTTTCTGCGTTACTAACAAAATCAGATCCATGTCTAAACCAGTAAATACCGCAAGTCGCAATATTTGAAATCGGTTCTTTCTCTCTGATTTCAGTAATCATGTGTCGGGAGTTTAGTCTAGCAAAGGACCACTTTGGATGAACATCATTAAAGCAGTAAACAATACCATCAAAATCAGTGTTGTTCTTTAGAATTGTGAAGTTATCTTTTTCATATTCAATAATTTGATCTGAGTTGGCGATTAGTAAATCGTCATCAACATCAATGTGTTCTTTCGCCAGCAAACATGTGCAAGCAGCACCTTCCGTAAGAGAGTCAACCTCTACAATGGTGCATCTGTCATCTGTGATTCTTTGAAGTGTTGATCGAAGACCTGAGTATTTTTCAAGATGTTCAGAGCGAACAAGGAAAATATAATCAGCATCAAAGTCTAAATTTTCAATGACCCTTTGGATCATTGGTTTTCCATTTACATCAATAAGTGGTTTAGGAAAAACATATCCTTCTTTCGCAAACCGACTGCCTTCACCTGCCATTGGTATCAAAATTTTCATTCACAAACCTCCACATTCCTTCTTTGGTCACATCTTCCGAGTTTTGCACATGCCAAATATTTTCAATTGGCACCACACTGGATTGTGCCGCCTGCATACCCTTCATACTGTCCTCAACGATTATACAGTTATCTGGGTCAACATCAAGTTTATTCACAGCGAAGTTATAACAATCTGGATATGGTTTGTTGTTCTCAACATCCTCGTTACTAATTATCTCATCAAAATAATTCAACTGACCCGTTGCATGTAGCATTTCGTTTGCTGTCATGCGAATCGAGTTTGTCACACATGCGATTTTAATATCGTGATCGATAAGAGACTCGAATAGATCGACCTTCTCAACTTGGTTTTTTGCATTTTCTCTTATGGTTTTGAGTGTGCGATCTTGTTTCAGTTCCCAAACCTTTTCACGCTGGTTTTCGTCAAGACCAAGCATTTCAAGTTTCACATTGGTCGGCAATCCGTTGTATGTTGTTTCATGGTCGTGCCTTGATATCACGGTGCCGACGACTTCCATCAACGCTTCATTGAGTGCAAAGTAATGCCAGTCACAGGCATCAACTAAAACTCCATCCAAATCAAACATCACTGCTTCTATTTTTCTCATGCTAATATCCAATCATCACAATAAATGTCTTGCCAATCTTGTGGACCACTTGGTCCAAACCAAGTCTTTGGTGCTATTGTTGGTCCTCCGCCCAAATAAGCACCCCACCAACTAAAACTACTATTTGCTATAACGTGGGCGTTACACATTGACATCGCACACATATCTACATATCCAGAAACATCGGAGGAAATTCTTGCGTTGAGGTTTAACGTCTCTTTATTTTCTACAAAAACAGCGTTGCTGATATGAGAGAAAGTCTCTTTACACCAAGAAATATCATCCGAGAAAAATACAGGAATGTAATCTGAAAAGTGTTTTATGCTATTTTCATAATACTCAATTGCTTGGTTGAAATGATAGTCTGAGATTGGAACGTAGTCTCCTCGACGAACATGAACAGAGACACAAGGTTCAGATGGTATCAAATCAATTGCGTTGTTTTTGATATTTTCATTGAAATCAAAATTTTGTTTGACTTCATTTTCGATGTGTGAAAAATACTTTGGGGTTTGATAGTACCCTCTAATATCTACACTTGAATTTTCTGGAACCGCAATACGAAATGCTCTATCATCATAGCAAAAAGACTCTTCATTGAATAACATATTAGTTTCTACGACCGCATCTGTGACGGAACCAAGTTTAAACAGAGTAGAAAAGTTTTCAACGTTTGATATCGCTGCGATAGGGTTCATATTTGTTTTTCTTGCGATGCCTAGTGTGGCAGCGTATTGAAACATGACGTTTCCTAATCGACCAAAGTTGCCGAGCAGATTATAACAAAGATTACTCATCACATTGTTCCCATCGTAAATTTCTTTTTAATGTTAAGTGGAGTTCTAGTTAAATGTTCCCATTTATTTTTAGAATTCTTCGAGTCTGCCTGATAGAAGAAAGGAACGTGGGGAGCATAAACTTTAAAATGAGGTTGAACCTCATACGCAAACCCAACATCAAATGGTCTGTTGTGTTCATATATCCATCTCTTACCAACTTCAGTAACGGCGTTACATATATTTGGATTTAGATACATTATGGAATGCGTTGCAAATATTCTTTCCACCCGCATCCAACCACCACCAACATCTTGTGCCAAGTAATTTCCGTCACCATGTGATATGCCAAGATAAATGGCATCAGCATCATCTGGTACGTTTCTTAAATCACATGTAAAAACAGACTCCTCAATTTCCACATCATCCTCTAAAATGAGAAGTGGATAGGTATCAGTTTCCTCATATACTTTAAAGTGAGATTCGGCGCAGTTGCGGTAGTGTTCTTCTCCGGGGTTGACTCCCTCATGTGGGTCAATCCCAGTCACTGCGGAAAATCTGGATGCGTTCTTGAACCCAATACGCTCACACAAATTTTCCATCATTACATTTTTTTCTGTGTCCGAGTCAAGATTAATCCATCTAACGGTCACATCACAAAGATCTATGTTCATCACGATTCCTCAAAATACAAGTCTTTCATTTCAACAGAAACTTTCTTTATTAAAGTTTCAAGGTTTGTTTGTGGTTTCCATCCCAATTCTTTCCATGCTTTATCGAAACTACCAAGAGAAGTTTTATTTGTTTCCTTTGTGACTACAGATTTTTTAAGTGGGAAATTTCCGGAGAACAAATTCGGTTTAGTGTCCCACAGTTTACTAGAGTCTCTATAAGTAACCTCGACATTTTTATGTAGTGCTGATCTAACATACTCCGCCATTTGTTTGACGCTAATCTTTACTCCACTACACACATTATATGTTCCATCGACTTTCTGTTCCATGCAAATTTTAATTAACTCAACGACATCATCAACATGAACATAGTCCCTGCTTTGACTTCCATCAGAGTGTAACATCGGAATTCTATCATTACAGAATTCACGAACAAGATAATTTAATAAGGGTGGATTGTCTCGTAAATAATCTTGTCTAGGTCCGAACACATTAAAAAATCTGAGAGTCGCTATGTTCATGTCGTAGTTTTTTCTAAACGAATCACACATATGCTCGCCCATCATTTTTGTTGATGAATAAAAAAGTAAGGGGTTGATCGGAATGTCTTCCACCAACAAACCATCTTTTGTATTTTCATAGACAGCACTAGTTGATGCGAACACGACATTTTTAATGCCCCTATTTTTACAAAACTGTAAAACATTTGCTGTCCCCGTGACATTGATATCAAATGCCTCTGTAAAGTTTTCCTCGCAATCAGGAAGAGAGGTTATCGCCGCAAGATGAATAACAGCGTCAAAGTCAACATCCATCCAAAGATCATCCATAGGTTCTGTGATGCTTGTTTGACTCCACTCACCCAAAAGACTACCATCATCGTCCATCAAATTTTGCTCATATCCATTTCTTAGATTATCAATAAAGAACAAAGAGTGATTATTTAATTCTCTAATCAAGGTAGAACCAATTCCACCAGCAGCACCTGTTATCAGTATGTTCATTTCAAAAACTCTCCAATATTACCCAGATTTCTTGTGAGGTTTATCGATATGGCAGATGGATATGGATTGCTCTTTGCGTAATCATTAATCAAATACCTTTTACAATGCGGTAGTCCCATGATTAGATGATCATACAACACACCCTTTTCACGGAGTTCGTTTACGGTTGTGACTCGTTCGTGTTCTGGACGACTAGTTGTTATGATCACAGTGGCGAGTCCTTTTCTTTTTAGATGATTTAAAAAATTTATGTTATCATCAATAGGTTCACCCGATCCGTGTTTTGGGTGGTCATACTGACCGGTGTTCGTAATCAATGTTCCATCTAGGTCTGTAAAAATAACTTTGTATTCATCCTTAAAATTATCCCAGTCCTCAATCGTACCATAGTCCTCAAAATTACTGGTGGACAATCCATAGAAAATTTCTCCAGATAAGATCATTTCATAAATTATGTGACTGATGTAGCATTCATCTTCAAAATATTCTAGCGACTCATACGCAAGACAAAATGCGTCAGCGGAAGCGAAACCATAACCACCAACAGAAAAAGTCGAACTCACAACTTTCTTTTCTATTATATTACTAATTACACCAGACTGATCGATCTCAATATAACTCTTGGAACTGGCGTTCATTTTATCTTGATCAGATAGATCTGCGTAACTAACAATATTTTTTGTATTTTCTATATCAGCGTTGAAGTAACTATCGGAGTCTTTAATATAGAAGTAACCAAAAATATTTTCTTTTTTAATCGCCCGATAAACTGTTTCTGATTGTGACCTTGTTTGATTGGGTAAAAGGCAAACTCTAGACTTCGTTAATATTCCCTTTTCCTCAAGTTGTGCGTTCAGTCCATCAATAAACGAAAACTTTTCCTGTTGTTCTTCAGTGGCAACAAAAACAATTTGATCAAAAAAGTCTAGATTAAGTCCAGACAAAGACTCAATGACCATGTATCCATTTGTTCTTGGGTGCGTAAGCATCCACTTTGGTTTTTCACCGGGGAATCTAGTGGATCTTCCCGCCATCGGGACTATAAGAGTTTTCATAGTATGGTGTCCTTTTCACAATTTCATCAAACACAAGTCTGTGTTCATCTTTAATGTACGGTTCTATTCTAAGTATATTGAGTGTATCAAGAAAGTCAAACCATTCATTTTCTATTAGGTGACTTTTTTTATCACACAGTCTTTCCCATATGTAACGCTTCGCCTGACACACTCGTAGAGACTTTTTTCCTCGAAGTTTACTCGACCACATGTAGAATAGATCTTGTTTTAGTTTTGCTAGATCAAGTAAATACGAATCGATAAAGGTGTCAAGCATGTCAATAAACCAGAGTTTATTTTTCGTAAAAATAATATTAGAAAAGGTCAAGTCTCCGTGACACATGCTTTTGGGTAAGTGTCTAATATCTAGATGAGTTTGTATATCTAATAGTTTTTCCAACTGAACAACACTCAATCCCAATGTTTTCATCGAGTTTAATTTGTTGACCAGTTTAGTTCTGACAATCTCATCGCTTGGTCTAGATCTACTCTCAAAGAAATCAAAATAAGCAGACAAAGTTTCCACAACGAAATCTAAGTCCACTTTATTTGCTTTTTCTAAGAAGGAGGAGAAATTCATCCCTTGAGCATATACCATAGAAAATGAACCAATGTCCTTACCGAGAACAGCGGGGATTTCTATATTTTTAAAATTGTAGTTACGAAACGACTCTTGTTTCTTGCACTGAGATGATAGTCTAGTTTCGTATGGTTTGTCGCAACTTTTTATTACGACCCCATTCGAGAGACGAACACGACAACCAGACAAACCATCACTGAAGTCTACATCACAAAAACTGGTTGTCATCTTTATTCTATCTCGACTTTCCTATGTGATATTTAGGACAGAGTTCCCAATCATCACGCTCCGAATACTTTAGGATTTTAATTTTACTAATTGGTGTTATTGGTTCTGAACATTGATCAATGTTCACTATGTTTATTAGTTCCCACTGAGCAAGTAACCCAACAATCGCGTTTCTTCTACCTTTATCTTCTTCGCTAAAATCAGATCTAAGACCATCCAACGCAAATAGTTCTTTGAAGTGAACTATGTAATACTTGCCTCTTTTGTGTAGAATATGACAAGACTGATATAGTTTTTTGTCTTTTCTTGAAGCAACACCGATTCTGGTTAATGTTTCTTTGACCTTTAAGAAATCCTCATCCGTATGGAGAGTGATTTCTACCAAGTCGTCTATTTGATTTTTTTCACCCATATTTCCAAACACCTTATGTTATAAATCATTATGATTCCCCTTTATGTAGGGTAATTAGGTGTTCTACCTGCTCATCGGTCATAATTCGTAGTGCTTCCTCTGCTTTTTGATTTGAATATCCATAATGCCTTTTCACCACATCCAACTTATCCGATTGTTCATTTTTGTTCCACTTTGAAAATCTTTTTCTCTTACGAATAGAATTTTGTAGGTAATGAAACTGCATTCTAGGATCAATCGCAGGATACATGTTCATATTGTTTACCTGTAGGATTGTGTCCGGAAAATAAGAAAGACACTTATTGACAACAAATGGAACATATTCCTTCTGAGTCACCTCTGGAAGATTTAAAAAAATATCTTCTTTATTATAGTTTATGGAGTTAAGGACTTCTGACAAATTCATAGTTTATACAACCAATACTTGGTGACTAATTCCTGACCCTTAGCAATGTCTCTGATTGTTACCAGTTCCATAGTTTCTCCCTCTTTTGCGACGGGAAATTCGCCCCGGTTCAATATAAATTCACAATTAGGTTCTTCTGAGTGATTAACAAACCCACCAAGGGGGGTTCTGATGAATCCATTTTCAAACCCAGAGTCTCTAATATGCGAGACACCTAACTTCGTCCCCGCTTTTATAAACTCAGTTGAAAATAAACCAAGACCATCCACAGGAGACTTTTTTATGGTCAACGAATCTGGGAGCGGTCGATATGTCACTTGAACTCACACTCCATCATGATCGTTGTCAGACATGCCGTAAGGTTAATCTCTGCATCCGCCACAAACGCTGCCTTGTATTGATAATCTGCTAGAATAAGAACAGCACTCGGGATGGTCTGAGGTTGCATCTTATCATAGAGACAATCATAAATCTTTCTGAAAATCAAAGTTTGATCGTTGTGAATATTTGCAGTCACCCACTTGCGAACACTAGTAAAGTCCTTGTCCGAAAGATACTTCACCAATTCATTGACCTTAACATCACCGGACTCGGACAAAACACCAACATCAATATCACCACCGACAGAGTATCGTTGACACTCGTTTAGAATTCTTCTCCAGTCGGGGGCGTATCTCGTAATAAGTTTTGCAAGAACTCTTTCATCGAAACCAACACCCTCGGCGTGGAGAATACCACTGAGTCTCTCCATGAATGCAGGCATGACCTTACTTTTTACTACCTTATCAAATCGGAAGTCGATAACGGTGCATCGAGAATGCAGTGGTTCGATGATCCGATTCTTGTAATTACAAGTCAGAACAAATCGACAGTTCTTCGAGAACTCTTCGATAAACCCACGAAGTGCAGGTTGGGTGGATTGTGCATTTGAATAATCAAACTCATCTAGGATCACGACCTTCTTGCAGTCGGACAATGAGACCGTGCTTGCAAAGTTTCGGATCTTGGTTCGGAGCGTGTCGATGTTTCCATCCTCTGAACAGTTGATCACAATAGAGTCGCAACCAAGTTCATCACACAACGCACGGGCAACGGTTGTCTTACCACAACCCGGACCACCGGCGAGTAAGAGATTCTGCATCTCTCCACTCTCAACGATTTGCACAAAGGACTTTTTCAAGTCTTCTGGCAGAATACAATCTTCAATTGTTCGGGGACGATACTTCTCAACCCAAAGGAATTCTTCTGTCTTCATATCAACCATTGTATACGGAATCCGAGTCAAGTGCAATGTAATAAGTGAGATCAATATCACTGTGAGCAAAACGACTCACAACCTTGTCCGAGATACCAACCGAGTAATCACCCGGAAGCAACTTAAGATATTCACTCTTAAGATACATCTTAAAAGATGCATCAGGGACATCATCCGAAACCGAGATAGAATATCGGTTACTCGTTACATCATTCTTGTCAAGAGAGATAAGATCAATAGACCCATCATTATCTGTAATACAAAGATCAGGAAGACGAAGAACTGCGGACGCTCGTTGGAGTTCAACAAACTCACGGTTTGAAAGATCGAAGTGAATAACCGTTTCTGGCATATTAAATTCACGATCCGGTCTACAACCCTTCACCAACTTTGGTTCTGCGTAGTGGTAAACAACATTGGTCGAACCACTAGAAATAGTTACATGCTTTTCGTGGAATTCTAGTTCAGGATCCTCAAAGAGAGATAGAGTTCCGAGGAACTTACTTAGATCCCAGATTGCAAACTCCACAGGGAAATCCTCTTCCATCGATGCTTCTACCATGATATTCTTCATGGGGGATACAGTTACCTGATCGTGTCCGGGGACAATGTGTAGGTTAGAATTAATCCCACTGAAGTTCTTTAGAATGTCAAGTGTTTGCTTTGATAGTTTCATTTTAGTTGTCATTTCGGTTGTCATTTTGATAGTAATCCTCATATTCCTCGGGGGTCATTCCCCCTTTGGCAATGTCTCGTACATTGTTTTTTGCGTTGTGTCTTCGATTCCGCTTTTCAGTTTTTCGTGCGGACTTATAATATCCATGATAATCATGATCCTCGAATCGACCATCGCCATCACGGTGACGGGACTTCTTCTTCTTTTTCATACAAAATCGCCTGCCAGATCCAGTAGATTATTCAACTTCTTCTCCAAGAGGAAATTTGATGCATTACTAAACAGTCCCTGACCCGGACGGATCTTGATTTCTTGTCTTTGATTTTCTCGAATACTTTTTTCATTCTTATATGTCCTAATGATTTCATCTCGTATTGTATCAGGAATACAGGTAAAGTCAACCAGTGTTTGGTTACGTTTCCAATTTTCCATTTGTGAGAGTTTACCATCAGAAATCATTTGCATCATTCGCTTCTTTCCAACTGGTTTCTGTCTCTTGCCATCGACAATAAACGTATCTCCGTCAGATAGAATATTAGGAATACCATCCGAGGTATCTCCCTTTAGAATATGTTCTAGTAGAAAATCTTTAGGGTTCCTACACTCAAGCAATTCCTTCTTGATCGGACTATATTGTTTAATTGAAGGATATCTTTGCAGTTGCATAAAGTCCTTATCATTAGACAAGATCATAATCTTTTCATCACAATGGAACTGCTGACACACCACGGCAATGATATCATCTGCTTCTGTGTGTGGTACGCGAAGTTGCATGTAAGGAAATACTTCACTGATCTCAGAAAGATATTGTTCAAACAATCCAAAGACCTGATTCCAGTCATGAGAATCATCCTTAACTTTCTTCTTTCTGTTTGCCTTGTAGTTTGGAAAAACTTCTTTCCTCCAACATTCAGAAGACTCAAGACAGAGAACTACTTCTCCGTACTCATCTTTGAATTGTTTTCGGTACATACGAATAGTGTTCATGAACAAATGCCTGAGCATATGTTCGTCTAGTTCTTCGTGAAGTTTTCGGTGTACAAAATAAGAGGCGAGAAACAATTGGTTTGTATCGAGGAGAATCATTTAAAAAACTTTCAAAATTACTGTGTTTGCGTTTAGTCTTCCGTTGGGACTCTTGATCATACTGTGTTGAGAGTTCCAAACCTTATCAAGTGTACTCTGGTTCTTAATTGTTTTAATGATGTCCTTTGGTTTCTTGATTGTTCGGGACTCAGACTTATCCTCATCAAAGTTCTGAATGGTAGTTCCCTTGATCGAGAGAGTCTGTCCTACACATGCATAGTATACACTCAAAGTGTTGTACTTGGTACTATAAACTACGACTTTTGAAGAATCTAATATATCGACAGGATCGACACTTTTGATTCCAAACTCCTTTGAAGACTTTTCATATTGTACCTTAGAAACAACCTTCGTTGGATCAATCTTTCTCTTCTTCCGGGTTGTCTTGTTATCTGCGTTATAGCGAAGACAATCACTAACAAGATCACTCATAAATTTGTGAAGAGTTTTTTGTTGTCTCTTACCAAGATAGGAGTAACCCTCCATGAGTTGGTTGTCCTCCCCCTTCATCAACTCGTCTAGTTCTGCTAGAGCAGGGGAAAAAACAAGGGCGAGCATCTCCGCCTGTCTATATCCAACTTGCTTTCCTTTCAACCACTGATAAATCTTTATCTTTTTATGATCATCAGTTTTTTTCATAATTGACTGGTTAGCGTCATCACAGAGTTGCATGAGTTCTCCTGCAAGTTCTGTAACTTGGTTTTCCATTCTCTCCTTTGGAGAAATGACAACCTTCTCAGAACGAGATGCCTTCTTAGACTTACCAAGACCAATCAGTTTAGTAATATAAGTTTCAACCACATCCGTGAGTTGGTTGATATGCGGAAATCCACGGGAAAGCATCCTACAGTAGTGACCGTATGATCTAAATTCTTTTAGAGAAGATCTTTTTGCAAAATCAATATCTTCATCTGTCCAAGAACTTCTCTTGTCCTTCATCCACTCAAGAGTCCACTTTTTATAGTTTCTCTTATCTGATGTAGTGACATACCAGTTAATTGAAGATAGAACATCTCCTGCATCAACCTCTTCTAGTGGAATATCTTTATCCCATTCTGGTTCTGAACCATACGCCTTTTTGATATAATCACGTTTCATTTTCATCTACCATACGCCTTCCATGCAGTTGCAACCATGTCTTTCAATGTGTATTTGGGTTCCCAGTTTGAAACACTTCTAAATCTATCTGAGTTGGCGACCAGAATAGCAGGATCACCCTCTCGTCTTGGTTTATGCAGTACGTCTAGTTCTTGATTAGTCACCGCAACAAATTTTTCTACAATGTTCCAGACAGAATATCCTGTTCCCGAACCTAGATTATAAACTCCAGATATGCCATCATCCAGAGCGATCATATGAGCGGACACAATGTCCTCTGGGTGTACATAATCTCTAATACATGTTCCATCTTCAGTGGGGTAATCTGTACCGTAAACATAAATTTTACCGTTGTCGTTTAGAATACCCGATAGGAACTTGGGAAATATGTTTAGTTTTTCTTTCCAACGATAGTCTCTGACCTTGCCAGATATATGAGACCCTGCTACATTGAAGTATCTAAATGAAGTATATTCAAACGCAGGTATGGCAGAGGACATTTGCTTAAGAACAAACTCAATCATTAACTTAGAATTACCATAAGCGTTGATTGGTTGACAAGGTGTTGCTTCTACAATACCATCAGAACTTTTTGGTGTCCCATAGACTGCGGCGGTGCTGGAGAAAATAAATCTGTGGATGCCGTGTCTCTTGAGTTTATCTAAAAGTTTAATTGTTTTTGATGTGTTGTTGTAGAAATATTTCAGAGGATTCTGAACAGACTCAGGAACACAAATGTCAGCGGCAAAGTGCATACACGCAGTGGGTTTGTTATTCTCTAGAATGCCATCCATCCACACATCATTGTCTATGTCACAACAGTGGACTTGAGGTTTGTTCTTTCTCCGTGAAAAAATCTTTGCTAAATTATCGCATGCCTCGCTATCCCGGTCAACTACAACTACTTTTCTCCCGGATGCTAATAGAGCGTGGACGGCATGTGATCCAATATATCCCGCTCCTCCTGTAACCAATACGGTATCATGATTCATTGAAATACTCCTGTAAACCAAGAGGGGACTGGACCGTCTTTCCACTTGGCAAAATATGCTTTCTCACCATTGTAGTAATTTTGATAAGACTGTACCACACAATCTACCTTATACTTATCAGGCATACATGTTGGGTGCTTGGTAAGTTCTCCGATTGGAAGATATGGTCGATTACACCTACACCACTGGATGACTTCTTCGGATTTGTGTGTCTTACCATATCGACGAGTATACTCTACACACAAACCGAGTGCATGGTCTACCAACCAATCGTAGTTTTTATCAGTTCCACGAACCCACTTCGTGCATGGATGATTATAAAAAGAACGCTTGTATGGTGCTACTCCTTCTGGATGCACGGCACACAACATTTGAGCAGACTCTAAAATCATTTTTACGACATGCTTATCACACGCTTGTCGTGCTGCTTCATATGGATTTTTATCTAATACGAAGATGTTCATACGAGTAGTATACCTCACGGTTGGACAGTTGTCAAGTGCTAAAGTCCATTAGTAATTGGTAATCAATATTTCATACGATTCCTTACACCCACCTTTTGATTTCATAGAATATCTCCATGTCGGTGTATGAATATTGTAATCTTTGTAGAGTTCCAGTAGTTCTGGGTGGTCGTTGTATGATATCGCCCACTTCCCATTCATACCTTTTACACTATTATAAAATTGCATATGATCAAAATCTTTATGGGTGCTTCCTCGGTCACCGTATAAAGTAGAATTATCTAAAAGATACGGGGGATCCATGTAGGCAAAGATATCTTTATGCTTTTCCATAGAAACACTAAAGTCTTCGCAACCAACTGTTACCTCACCAGATGATCCAAAAAGTCCACCGAGTGAAAATTTCTTTAACTTTTCTATACATCTAGGATTCCAGTTCTTCTGTGAGGGAGACATTCCCCCAGAGAAAGTTGTTCCAGAGAAACTGGTTCTGTTTAAAAGATAGAAATGTGCTGCCTTCTCTAATCGGTTCTCTAGGTTATAATATTCTTTTTGGATACGATAAAATTCCTCCTTGGGAAGAGGAATAGGAAACTCTAAGATACGAGCATGTAGTTTTTCTTTGTGATTAAGAACGTGTTGCCAAAAGTTAACCAGTGGTTCAAAGATATCATAACCATGAACGGTGATACCTCTAGATGCACACTCCCATTCGAGAGAACCTCCCCCGAAGAACGGAGAAACCATTTCTGTGATGTCTGTCGGGAAGTATGGCATCAACGCACTAATGGCGTATGACTTTCCGCCGGGATAGCGGAGCAACGATTTTGATCTT
>VMHT01200437.1_pt1 | contig 30528 bp, 62 predicted proteins | sample 4693611 | NCBI WGS metagenome assembly VMHT01 (sample SAMN12280063, study PRJNA550983) | marine metagenome | isolation source: seawater sampled from same location over 5 years 0.02-0.2 micron viral filtrate | place: USA: collected off the coast of southern California halfway between the port... ... | reverse complement strand
TCTATAGAATTAAAGTCGCATACAATTCAACTAACGCAACCTCAGTTGAATCTGTATATAACACCTTCAAAACCGGAGACGCCTGATGAAGTACTATTTTCAGCCCGAAAATCGAATGATTACAACGCAAGAATTAGTTCGTAAATATGGATCAGAAACACCTGTTGCTGGCCTAGACATCTACGAACTAACATCACAGCCTGATTATGAACCCATCGGATTTATGCTGATGGCAGACGGAAAATATGCACCTGTGCAGTCAGTCTGATTAAGTCAATCAAACCAACACAGCTCGTCAGTAATGGCGGGCTTTTTTATTATGTACATCAAAGTATCTGAGCTTCCAAGGCTACCTGCACCTGGATATCCAATAGGCCAGCCGCCAGTAAAGTCGTAGTCTAATATTAGATAAAATTAAAGTAGTAAAATGTGGCATCTAGATGGCTCAGATTAATTTTCCAGAACCACAAGCAAATGGAGAAATCTTTGATAAGGATGGTGTTCTATATCAATATTCAGGAACACCTCCGTCAGGTTTCTGGAAAGCAAATTCTCAGAATGTAGTTGATGACGCTTACATCAACACATCAGGTGATGTCATGTCTGGTGACCTCACACTATCTGGCTTGTCTGGATTAGGTGAAGCAATTTTAGGTGTTGACGACAATGGCAAACTCATTCGAGGTAACGCCTTGTCAAGTTTCACAAGCCCCTATATTAATCGCACTGGTGATTCTTTCAATGGATCATTGACCTTAGAAGATAATCTAGGCAATCCTCATATCACATTAAATCACCAATCAGGCGATGTGGCCCTTACTGGTGATTTAGAGGTAGGTACATTTGACATAAATGATCCAACTACAGATCCTTCAACACGAGCTGGTGGTGGATTAAAAGGAGGGAAACTTTATGCAAAACAGGTAGGAAGTAATGACAGCAATGTTTACGAGGGGTATAGTACGGCAGGTATAGTTACATCCAATATCACTGGAGCAGGTAACGCAAAATTTAAAGATATAGAACTGAGTGAAGGGGAATTGTTAGCTCCACTCATTAAAGCTGGTGGAGCGGCTTTAGCATCATATGCCGGCATTCCAGGAGCACTGTATCCAGTTGCGGTCAATGATGAATCAGATATTATGAATTTTGGAGTAACATCTAGTGGCAATGTTTACATTGGCGGCTCTTTAACTTCAGCAGTTCCCTCTCCTGCAATTTCACTAAGGCAGGATGGAAGTGCAACATACTCTAGCGAAGTTACAGCATCTAAATTTACAAGTGCTGGCGATGCTGTTGTCGGAGGAGATCTTAAAATAAGCAGCTATGGAATTACCCAATCAGGTACAGCTACTACTGCCGATTTAACCTGTAGTTCACTATCCACGACATCAGCCAGCTTAGGAACAATCACTGGTCAATCCTTAAATTTAAGTGGAGACCTTACAAGCTCTCATGGAGCAACATTTGCAAATGATGTAAGTGTAACAGGATCTGTCAGTTTAACTGGAGCAGTATCTGGGGGTTCAGCCAGTTTCACCGGTAATGTTTCTGCATCTAACTATGGCGCTGTATCTGGAAGTACAGCCACCTTTACAGGAGCCGTAGATGCTGATAGCGCCACCCTTGCTCAAGGCATTTCAGCAGGGTCTGCATCAATCGTTGGCAACTGTGAAGCCGGATCCATTACAAGCAATTCTGATATTTCAGTACAGGGCTCAGGCACATTTACAAACGCAGTCACCTGCAGTGGAGTGATCAGTTCTGGTGGAATTGATGCATCAGTCAATTTAGCAAATGATCCTGGACTTAAAATTACGCAAGGTGGCTCTGTTAATGCATCAATAGCTGGCGATGGTACAGCTGTTTTTGCAGCAAATAAAATGACTATCAGTGCAAATGGAGATGTAGAAAATATCAATAACTCTTACGGCGCAATTTCTGACAAAAAGTTTAAAACTAACATTGTGAATGCATCGTCACAGTGGAATGATATTAAAAACATCAATTTAGTCAACTATGAATTCAAACCATCCTACGGATTTGGCAAAAGTAAGTATCTTGGTGTTATTGCACAAGATTTGCGTGCAGTATGCCCAACTCTTGTAGAAGTTAAAGATGATGTTCAAAAAATTTCAACACCAGAATTTGATGATCATGGGTTGCCAGTATTTGACGAATTTGGTAATCAAAAGACTACACAAGTTATTCAAAAAACAGGTACTCAGACCCAAAGCGTTAAATACTCTATTTTATATTTAAAAGCTCTCGGTGCATTACAAGAAGCAATGAATAGAATTGAAAGCTTAGAAGCCAAGGTACATCAACTCGAAGACAAATAATATCGGTTAGATTGGTAAAGAATTTCATAATAAACATGGCCTGTAAACGTTCAGAATTGATTTCAGCAATCAATACCTTTTCCGCCGCACGTATTTCTGACGACAAAACGTTGTTGAACTTCGCCGCGTCTGTAGTGTTCCAACTGCTCGACACCCTTGAGTTTGAACCTGAAGATGAGACAGAAGACGAAAGTGCAGATGTGAAACCAGAAGTAAAAGAAGCTACTGAAAAACCAAAGCTCAAACGACCTCGTAAAAAAGTTGCCATGTAATGACTAAAATGTAATTAGTCAATATATTCTTATATGGATTTAGAAAGCCGACGATTGTTTTGGGAGTTAGTTGAAAGTGGAGACAGACCACTGTTGTCAGTTCTTAATTCGTTAATCGAAAAATGGGGGCTGCCTGAAATCATTATGACACTCGGAGAAATTTCTGAAGTACTTTCAGAAGATGCTGTCGATGCTGATTTAACTCCCAATCAACGTGGTTTAATTCTGGGTGCATGTGCACAAGTAAGTGCACTTAGCGATCAAATCTCTGCAGAAATGGATCATCTTATAGCTAACCCCAATGGATAAATACACATTAGATAATTGGAAAAAAATTAAGGAAGCTTTAGAGGAAGCTGAGAAAACAGACTCTTTTTTCTACAAACGAGCTGTTGCTATTGTCAGCGGCCAAAATGATCCTCTTAATATTCCGGTCATTAAAAACAATAATGAATCTTGAAAGACTGGCCTCTTACACCTGTTCCACCAGCTGCTGAGCTGCCGAAAGCAGTTCCGCTGCCAAGTTTTCAATATGAAACCCCTGAATACATAGAGCCACTGTGGCAGCCCATAATTATCTATCGTGAAGATGTTCCTGGATTAGTTGCACCAAAAACATCAGAGAATAAGGAGCCAGCTGCTCAAAAGAAAGAAATCACTAAAAAGAACAATGCAGCAGTAACGCAAGACTCTCCAAATAGTGATCCTAAATCAGCTATTTCTAATTCCAGCCCACCAGATATAAAAGCACCTAAATCAGAGTTTAAAGAAGTAGAGAATATTGAAATACCAATCCTTGGTATAGAAGTACCTGTCCCTAAGCCTGAGATCGTTGTTACAGCAGCGACTACAGCGACAATTGCTTCAGTTGCATCTGTCGGTGGTACGCTCGCAGCTACAGCTATTTTTCAGCGTTTGATTCAGGTTTCGAAGCCGTTGATAACGTTTGGGCTGAAGAAGCTTGCGAAAGCTCGGGGGAAGCAAGAGCCTCTTTCTTGGGCGCGGAAGCGAGCGGCACAACGTCGGAGCAGACATCGTAAAAGGGGGTTCCAGGCCTGATCATAAAGCCTTCTTTATAGATATTGATACACTCTTTTATCCTAATTAACTCGTAGTCAAGCCTTGATTTTTGAACACTAATCCTGCCTAATTCTTTGCAAAGTTCAACTGAACCGCCATCAAGCGGTACTGATAAACTTATTTGACCACCAAGATTTCTAGAGATAGAGCCTGGGTTTTCTGTCTGTAATAAATAGGGAGCAAAACTCAACACAGGACCATTGCAAAAATGCCCCTGTTTAAACGATTGAGTACTTAGGCTGCCTTGATTGATCTGCACCGCTTGGTTGGCCACTGACCCGGTAATGGCGGCCTGGGGAGTTGCACTGACGTTTGTATCGTCTGCTTGATTAATGTCTGCCTTAGCCGGGATACAGAATACGATTACTGTGAGAAGACCGACAAGGTATTTGTTACGGAATCGGTTGTAATTGTGCGCTCTGTATCGATCGTTTCGATCAAGCCAGCTTCTCTTGAAATGACTTCTAATTGCCATGGCTTATTATCGTCAATAATTTGGAAGCTGACGCCTTCAACTTCAATATCAATATCAGTAGCAGTGGAATCAACAGTAGTTACGTTGTCTCCGCTCCATGAACCAACAGACGCACCAAAGCGCTCAACATTAGAGACTTCTTCGATAGTCTGAGTTGTAGTCACAGTTTGCGTCATACTGCCTGTTGAAAACTGAGGAGCACCTTGGGCATAAACTGGTGAGCCAATCAGCAATAATAGAAATAGGGTTTTAAACGTGCTCATTGGGCGTAAGTTAACTCTATTGTTATATTCTATAAGGAAATATGCCCAACAATGAAAACAGTTGGATCAGAAATATTCTAGTAAACTTTGTGCCTGCAGGCGTGCTTGTGTGGGCATTAAGTGTATTAACAGCTAGCTATTTTAATATGGCAAAAAATGTTGATGCAGCATTTATCAGTTCTCTAGTAACTACTGTATTAGCTAGTTATGGTATTTCTCGTGTAGAAGCAGGTAAAGATAAAAAGAAAACAAACTGCAAATGCGATAAAGATGATGACTTTTAACTCTCTTTAGTTTTGCCTATTTTCCCATAAAGATTAGGTCTTATCTTTCCGTATCCATTTTTAATTGACAAAATTGTGCCACCAATATCCTTTACTTTTTGATAATACTCATCAAATATATCTACTTTGGTGTAAGCACGGACTGCATCAGCATACTCCTGACCGTTGACCACATATTTGACTAAGTGAACGTCACTAGGCAGCTCGCTATGATCAAATGTTTTTTCTTGAATATTTCTGGCGACAACATGAATTTTTGATAGCCGCAACTCTTCTGGTGTAAATTCAATCATGTAATCATGAGTAGCTTTATTTAAGCGGTGGCCCGTGGCTGTAGCCGCCTTGGGGCTTAAAGGGATATTGCTTGGGTTTTGTGGCACAACCTTCTCCAGTGTTTACAAGTATTTTTAAAGCCTGCGGACTACCTGCCATTCTCATGTTATTTGTGAATGAAGATATACTTTATTTTATCAGTGACATGATCCAGTTACGAGGTAGTGCTTGTGGAAAACCTTGGCATCTAATGATTAAATAAGCTTATTGGTCGGACACAAATAAGACGCTAAAGTTCGAGCAGTAACGCTTATCGAGTGGGTTCGAATCCCACCCTCTCCGTTTATGTTAGATAGGCCCACACTTTCGGGCCTTATCTATTAGTTTGTCGATAGGCGTTGCTTATATCTCCAAATGAACCCACGGATGAAACATCTGCGATCCATTGATGGTCTTTTACTCAAAGACCTGCCAAAGGCCGTCAGAAATCTTGGTCTTCCAGTAGAAGACTCAACGTTTCGTAAATGGAATAACTCAGTCAATCCCCCCTCCTGGGACGAATTTAAAAATTTAGAAGTCTCCAGTATCAAGAAAAGGGACGTATGGGATTACATCGATGATGAGTCTGAGCGCATTTCAAGGAACACTGTTAAGACCCGCGTTGGTTACATAGGTGGCCTCTGGCAACGGCTCATTGAACGTGAGCTAATTGAAGTGAATCCTTGGTCCAGAGCCTGCAGTGGACAGGCCTGGAAGTTTTCTATTAAGCAATACCCCTATCGAGAATGGAATTTTTATCGACAATATCACAAAGATCCATTGTTTCTCCTGTTGTACTTTCACGGATTTCGCGTTGGAGAAATTGCTGGGATTATGCCAGAGGACGTATGCGTCGACAAAGAGCTTAAAATTCCTCACTTTAATCTTATCCATTACAAAAAACCGTTGCGCCGGTTGAAAAACGATATGTCGATCAGGCAGGTGCCTGTTCACCCAGCACTGCTTAAAGATGTCAGAAAATGGAAGGATAAAGATCTGTTCCCCATCTCTACAGATAGAAAAGGTCCAGGCAATAGTTGGAGCGAAAGTTTCCACAAAAATTTGGGATTACCAGATGGGGAGGCAGCTCACTCGTTGCGCCACAATTTTCTAACAAGAATGAACGCGACCTCAGTCAATCCAAAATACATTTCAAGATTGGTCGGACATAAACCGCAAAGTATGACAGAACAATATGGAGGTTGTATACCTGATGTACTTTTCGAAGCAATTTGTGCGATTAAAGATCCACGTTAGTTGTTAGTTAATAGTTAGATTAACAAGAAGATTGTTATATACACATGGAACGGGAATATCCTGTTCCCGGTTATGAAGGATACTTTGCAACAGAAAGCGGAGATATTATTTCATACAAGGGGAAACAAAGGAAAGTATTAAAACCAGGGGCCGCGCACCACGGCGCCTCTTCCAAATCCAAATTTAGCTTGCATTGCGTATTGTGCAAAAACAAGGAACGTAAAACGTATAGAGTTCACAGAGCGGTCTTGTCAGCAAAGCTGGGAAGAGAGCTTGAAGACTGGGAACAGTGTTGCCATATCGACGGGAATCACAATAACAATAGAATGGATAACTTGCAAGTTGGTTGCTTTGTCAATAACGCCATTGATTGCTTAGAAAATGGCGACAGAAAAAGTAGCCCATTTCAAATTCAACGAGCAATAAAGCGTCTTCAAAAATTGTTGAACGGAGAGGAGGGGATTCGAACCCCTGGTGCCCGTGAAGACACGCCAGTTTTCAAGACTGGAGCCATAAACCACTCGACCACCTCTCCAGAAACATTCTACGAACCTCTTCCGACATTTAGTTAGAATCAATCAAGAATTAATAAATACAATGATTACTATTATTCGCCCTATTCTTTTTAGCTTCCTGACGTCTACTCGTGTAAAGAAACTGATTGTTGAGCTTCTTGAGGCTCTAGCAAAGAAGACTGAAAACACACTTGATGATATTGCTGTCAAAGCAGTGCGTGACGCCCTGCTGCCTGAAGAGTGATCGAACTCATTCTTATTTTTTCACTGCAAGCTGATAATCCATATGAATGGAAAATGAGTTGCGAGCGCTTCCTTGAGGCGAAGCAACGAATTGTCATGGACGAAAATCTAGATCCATTAACAAAGAATAATTTGCTTGGTTATCTACGCACAAAGCTAAATGAGCCGTGCGTGACTTCAATAACAAGTGTCCCCTAATGTTTTGAATCGTTAAGCATTTATAGTAAACGTAAGTTGTAACAAGCAACTACATGCGTATTGTCGAAAACTGGAGTGAGCTTATGTACGATGAGCTCCATTGCTTAAAAAGTAGCACAGCCAAAAGACAATTTCGAAACGCTATTCGATATGCTTTTGGCGGATTTTGTGCTTATTGCCGAAGCCGAAGAGCTACGACACTAGACCATTTGAAACCCAGATGTAAAGGTGGAGATAGCTTAAGAAGCAATTTATTGCCAGCATGCCTCGAATGTAATCACTCAAAAGGATCTGAGGACTGGTTAAATTGGTATAGTAACCAAAAATTCTATAGCGAAGTAGGTCAAGAACTTATTCAAGAATGGATTGAAAACAAAGGACGCTTAGTAGATTATGACGAACGAACTGAACATCGAGCAGCGGTTTGCACTCACAAGAGCCAGGTACGAAGTAACTCGAATGAGCAGGCCTGCACTCGAAAAAGTCGCACTAAGATTACTGAAATCACGAATGGAAATAAAGAATGGGGTGCAGGATATGTTACGAGCTAACGGAATTCTTTTAAAAATTGAAGAAAACCAAGGTTCTGCATTGCCAGAGATCATCTCTGAAGAAACATTCTGCGAACTGCTCAGTCTAAATGGTGAAGATCAAATGTCTACAGACATTGACGATATGGGCTGGGAAGACGATGATTTAGACGATGATGGGCTCATGTTCCAATGACGATATAGCTAGACTATTTGAAGATAAAATAACCATATGGAATACGTTATTGGACCAGTCGTGGCTATGCTTATTGGACTTAAGTTTACCCATTACACTGGTAAAAAGAATCAAGCAGCATTAGAAGCGTTAAAGGCGTCATGCGATTCTACAACTGAAGCAGTAATTAATTTAACAGCACGTGTTGAAGCTACTGAAAAAACAGTAGAAGTGATTGATAAGCAAACATTGCAAAAGATGGTTACTACTTTGCAGCCTGTAGCTACTTCAATTAGAGATATTCAGTCTTTTGTAGGAATGAAGTGATAGATCTATTGCATTATTTTGAACATTACAATGGTGATTTAAATCATCATCGTGCAGCAATTATTGAGCTAATGCAGAAAATGCCCAAAGAGCTTCTTAAAGATGATGCTGATTGGGTCAGCACTTTTGAAGGAGCTGAAAGTGAATGGGGATATAATAGGATAGTATCGAATAATAAATAGTGGCTGGACTGCGTGATAATTCAGTAGATAAACGTCGGTTAAACGCACGTGATAAATCTGAGTGGTCTAACGCAAGATCCCGTGCTCAAGCACGTAGAGGCTTTATTGCATATCAAGAGAACAGGCCTAAGAAGACGACGCTTAAAGCTACTCAAATGGGTGGCTCAGGAGACTTTAAATTAGGCATAGGTAGGCAAATTAATGCTCTTCAAGCTAAGAGTAATGATATGGAAAGGTTTAAAGAGCTACGTGGAACGTAAGTATGAATCTGAAACAGCTTAAAAAAATTGAGCTTCTAAAGGATGAAGCTAGAAAATGCCTCACTCGCAAAGAAGCTCAGAAGATATTAAAAAAGGCAGCTAAAGCTGCCCGTAAGTTATATAAATCAGAATGAGTAGGTAGCTCCAGCTTTAAAGCCAAGGGGCAAGTACTTGTCAAATTCACGCTCTTCCGTAAGGAAAGACACTTCACCATAGACGTTCAGTTTTTCAGAAAGATCAGCTGACAGAACGGCTTTACCGGAGAGCTCAGTATCGGTACCTTCGTCAGAAACGTTGACGAATGCGGGACCCGCTTGGACGGAATATGTCAGTGTGCTGCCAAGGGGAGCTTCATAGCCGACATGCGTTTCGGTTACGGTGCCAATTCGCTCCTTAAGTCCGAGGGAGGAAGTATTGCTTTCAACGTTGACAAAACCACCAGCAAAAGCGGGAGCAGTTGTAAGAGCTACAGCAGCACCGACAATAGAAGCAGAAGTAATAAAAGACATGTAATTAATCTAGGTATTTATATTCAGTGAACTAATGTCACTTCAATAACTATAGACTAAATATTTAGATAATAGTGAGGACCAGTATAATATCTGGCTCAATATGCAATTAATGCTTGAGCATTTTTAAGCTCTTTTACATGAGATTGCTCATCATTGAGAATTTGAATAATTTGCTCATCGGTGAAATCTACATCTTCTAAATAGTGACGATAGGTTTTAACTGCATGCTCTTCTATGCAAACATTTAAATCGTAAGCTAAGGCCGGAGCAACTAAATAGTAACCAACCATAAGCCAGTAGTAAATAAGAACTAAGTGATAAGCAAATACCCGATCAATCCAAAAGAAATTACCACCTCTGGATTCCATAACTTCTAAGTGCTCAGTTTCATTTACTGATTGTTTGAAATGCTCTTCCATCAAATATAAATGAGACTTTCCACGTAAACCTAGAGATTCTCGAAAGTGCAGGACACTAAGGAAAGAAAAATATGGAGCACGGGCAATAGTCTCTAGAACCCAGAATCGTTGAAAGTATCGATCTTGATACAATAAATCGATGATAAAAACTGATAACTCAATAAATATTCTGTTAATACGTTTCATACTAATTCACGTATATATTACTAATTTAATGCGAAGAAGAAACAAAAAAAGACCCATGTTAGTGGGTCCGGACTTACCAATCAAGTTTCCAGTCAGTCATTGGGTCACCATGCATTCTTTGATATCTAAGTTCTAAAGAATTTGTACAAACCCATTTTGAATAATGAACTCCACGATAACAAAGATGAGCAAACGCCATTTCAGGTTCAACTGGACGACGTTTTTTACGGTTGTAATTAATCTTTGGTACGTAGAGGTCCATTATTCATAAGCAAATTTATTTTTCTATATTCTATTGTTAATAAGTTCACTTTACGTAAGTTTGACCACGATAGGTAAAAGTACCATGAACATTTTGAGGATGACGTGAGTCTGTGGTGTACAAGTTGCCGCGATAGCGAGTTTCGCTCAATTTAATTTGATCGAGCTCTTTACGAGCACGCTCGAAGTTATTGCGTGCATTAACGATTGCACGAGCTTGCAGGTCGGTCATTTGAATTTTCCAGTAGGGGTTTATATTTCCCGTTGCTTCCCACTGGTGGTGGTACTTGCGTCCTCTCTGAGGATCAACGTATGTCTATATTGTAGCTGTTGTTACCGGTTCATGGCGAACAATTACTCATCAATAAAACCGTAATCAACAAGATACTTGCGAGTTAAAGGAGTGGGCTCATAGACTTCCCACATAGCACCTGTTCCACAGGCATCTAAAGCATCTAATGTCATGCCTTCAGTGGATTCAGCCCATCTAGCTTCTTGCTCCCAAGGAATAGCTCCAGGCATTCCTGCATAAACTATTTGAGTTAAATACTTGTGAATTTCTGGAATAGTTGCATCATCTAAAATGACAGCAATAAAAGAATTATTGATAGTACCTGCCATGCAATCTTGCGCTAAATGCCAACCTTCGTGTCTAAGAGTCCCAATCAGATGTTTTGAGTCTCTCATATGCTTTAAATTCAAATATATAGCATTATATTTAGAGTGATAAATGCCTTGATTATTTGGTTCAAAATACTTTGCAGGAGCTACATAAATTTCAATTCCTAGATTAGTAATAGCTTTAATCAGTTGAGAAAACTCATCTTTAATTGTCAAAGCTTCTGGCCCTGTGACAATGATATGAAGCTGCTCACTATTGGTGATTTGAATTACATCGTCTGTGCACTCTTTTAAAATCATGCACCCAGTTGCTTCAGGTGTAAAAAATTCTACATTTGGATCTTGTGCATAAACAGGTGCACATATACACAGCAAAGCTGCGAGTAATTTTTTCATATTAATATGACTATCTTTTACTTACTTTAACTAGTTATTTTCGCATTTGGTATTCAAGTACAGCGCCTCTAAGTCTTGTTTGTAAGGCATACAATCCTTCTTGCTCTTGTGGATCACCACCCGGCCATTTCGCAATACGAAAGTCCACTGATTTGAGTAGCAACCTTGCAGCAGCTTCATTAATTTGAAGCGCTAGAAGTAATGGTTCTTCTTCTTGCATATAGACACTATGAATTATAATTTGTATTCTAAATGAATATCAGCCCATGGAAATATTGGAGGTATTACTCCAATAAGTCGAAGCAGGCCCTCAGCAAAAAGTGCAAGAACAACCCACCCAACACACATACTGATAATTGAAGCATTACGATTATGTTTGCGTATGGCATCATCAATCATTTGTTTAACTTCTTCTTTAGTTATATACATCAGTGTGTTTTCGCCCAGGTTTCTCCACTCATTGCGGCAGCAGCAATTGGAACTTTGAAGTCGTAAAACTCCCCAGCTTTAGGGGCTGCTGCAATGCAAATACTGATTACTTGCATTACTTCAGATGGAACAACAGAAAACTGCTGTTCATCATGGATATATGCACAACGAGTGTAGTCTACATTGTAAGTTAAACCTGCTTGATCAAGCATGTCTTGTGTGCTGACAACCCACCTCTTGCTCAAGATTGCGCCACATGACTGAAGCAAGAAATTTAGCGAGCTATGTTCTGCGCGACAGAAGATTGGACGACCATCTAAGCCTTTAATACGTCCTGTATTGCGAACTTTCAATTTGACCGCATTTACTAGGGGTTCTAGTCCAGGGATGGCGGCAAGGAACTTTTTACGCAAATCAGCACCCAATGATTTTTTCTGAGCGTCAGAAAGCTCTGGTTGCAAGCTATGGCCTAACTTGAGATCGCCGGCCCCGTAAATAAAGGCATACGTAAGGGTCTTGACTTGGGAGCGGGTGCAGCCCACACGGTCGGCATTTTGCTGATGAATGTCTCCTTCAAGCACAACACGAGCAAAGGACCCCTCATCAAATCTATGGAGGTAGTGCCCTAAGCATCGAAGCTCCAGTCCTTCCAAGTCACTACCGACCATGACCATGCCTGGATGAGGCACAAACAGCTCACGTGCCCAGGGAGCACTCACAACCTGTCCAAGGTTGGGACCCCTATGAGCATTTCGCCCAGTTTGAGTTGCAAGCGTGCAGGAGTGGTGAATGCAGCCATCTTGCTCAATAGTGTTGAACCAAGAGTTAGAGCCCTCTGAGAGCTGCCCCAGGTGCTTTTGAAGCGTCAATAGACGAATAAACAGCTCACACTCGCGATGCAGCGGCATATTTTTTTGTTGAAGCGCAATGTCTCGTATTTCAGAAAGAGTCGCTTCATCGACCTTTGGCTTACCTGTGTCAGTTACTTTTGTAAAACGTGCATTTCTGTGAGTCTGTAAAGCCCAAGCAATGTGCTGTCTGGATGTTGGATTAAATGGCTCAAGTCTTGTCATAGGAGCGCCAGGGACATAGCCGTTCTTTTTATCACGGCGTTTAGGTGTAAAGACTTTGCCTGGAACATAGCGATAGTGCTTTGCGATCTTGTCTTCTATATCCGTAGCTTCTTCTTGTAATTGTTTCTTGACACGATCAGCACTATCAAGATCAAAGCGGAAACCTGATTGTTCTTGCATGGTCATGATTTGAGCCATGCGCATTTCTAAATCAACGCAACTAAGCATAGTCTTCCATTCTCCTCATCATTAATTCGTACACTTTTAAAGTGACTAAAGTATCTTGAATACAATAATCAAGCATTTCAGGAGTGTATGTATCCCATCCACCTCCTTGCTTTACAAATTCACCCTTGTAGCATTTTAATCTGTAGCCCCAGGCTTCGAGGGAATGTCGGCCATAGAGTTTTTGTGGCATCCCTTTAGGACGTCTTTCATAATCACGGTCAAGAATATGGGGGTAAAACAAACGAGAGAGCACAAGAGTATCAACCACCTCTCCTTCATAATCGAAGTCATATGTTTCTCTGATTAGTGGTATGTCATATCCAATGATATTGTGGCCAATCAAGACATTAGCTCTGCGTAGTCGCTCTATGCCCATATCAAGAGATTGATCTGGACGTTTATCAAATACTAGAGGTTCTTCTGCATCATCAACATCACGAGCAACAATGCAATGAATATTAGATCCTTGCCTCAGTAGACCAGTACTTTCAAGGTCAAATATCAGAGTGTGATTCGTAGACATTTGTTGTATATTCTTTAGGGTCAATATCTGAGAGTTTAATTTTTCCTGTTTGGAAAGCTTGCGGTTCTCTTTCTTTTTTGTCTTTCTTTTGTGTAAATCTTGGGTCTTCGCTGTCATTGTATACATCTATAGAAATTCCAAGCTCGATAGCTAAAGCCGCTGCTCTTCTGTATGTAGCACTGTATGCTGATGGCCAATCTCTAAATAAACAAACAATATATTTAATGCCAACAATATGTGCTTGAAATATAGACTCTGGTCGGGGATAGCACGTTGTATAAATAGTACTTCCGACAACAGGTGTCCCGTTTTTAGCAGCTGTAGCTAAAGCATACGTTATGCAGTCAACTTCTGTTTTACAGGTGGCAAGGACACTTCTGCCATTGGAAATAATGTCACGTTGGCGAACAATGACACAGCCACCTGGAACTACAGGATGATTAGATCCTTTTTCAATGCCTTTAGCAATATCCATAAAATACTGCTCTTTGTTGACTATATAAGTAGGATCTGCTGAGAGAGCACTCATAGCTTTTCGATTAAACGATTAAGATACCAACTAGCTTTGAGTGCATTTTTCTTGGGAGTATCTTTAAGCCACATTCTTAACAAGTACTTGAGAGCATTCCATTGAAGCCCTCCAAGAACAGCGTTAGGAGCATCTACCACAGCATCCTCAATGGTATCAATTGCTTCTTGCGCACCACTGGTGTAGTGGGAAGGATGGTTTACTGATTCATTAATATCATCATCATTATTTGAAGTACCGCCATATGACAGCTTTTTAAGATCTTCTTGGTCCATATCCCATTTGATTTTATTTAAATTGAATTCAAACTCAGGAAATTCAGTATTCATCAATGTAGTACTCATATGTTTTATACTACATATATTAAATGAATAAGAGTCGTTTTGTGGCACAGCTCATTAGTGCCGGTGTTAGCCGGCTTTTATTAAATACATGATAGAAAAAGAAATCTTTAAAATTAAATATATCAACAACGTTTGAAAAATATATATGAATCTCTGTGTTCTAATATTTCGTGCTCTAAAATATGATTTTGTAATTTTGAATATACATAGTCAATTGGATGAATTACATGTTTTATATAAACTGCTATTCCTTCAGACAGTTCTGCTATCGATGGATCATACCAATTAATAGGTAAAAGAGATTCCCATGGCTCTAAATCTTGTGATACCCAAGAATTTAATTCTTCGAGTCGTTGTGCAGTTTTAATAATATGTACTTCGTGAGCTTCAGTGTATGGAATAGACAGGGAATTGTCATATGAAAGTAAAGCATGTTTCCACATCAAAGATCCATCTTTAAAGATCAACCTACATGGATGAACAGAGGCTCCTGAAGGTAGGGTATAAAGAAAGCCGCTTGCTATGTGCTTGTACATTACACATGGCCTCGCTTTTCGTTGTAATAATCAAGATCTTTATTCCAGTTGTCGCCTGCATATTCATTAAAGCAGACTCTTCCTATGTCGCGAAAAGTATTATAAAAAAGAGTAGATTTATCGATATCAGAAATAGCTTGATCATAAGGTGGGCCATACACAATGATATTCCACGTTGAAGGTGAGACATGCTCAAATCCATTAGCTGTAGCACGTAGTTGACGTACACGTTTAAATGGAATACATAAAGGATAATCGAAAATTTCTGGAGCTGCTCTTAACAGCTCTGAAGCACTAGTGAAAAATATAAAACTGTCAATATAATTATTCCGATATTCTGTTAGAGTTTTGTTAAACCATATTCTGCTGTTTTTAACAGCACCTTTAGGAGCAACAAATACATTACCATGCCAATGCTCTTGTAAAGGATTTACTTCTAAAGAAGGTACTGAAGACGCATCAACAAGAACTTGCTGAACTGGATCTGAAGTCGGATCAAAATCTATACTGCCCATAACACTCCGGGCTCGCTCAATAATTTGAGGCGTCGGATATAGAGGTAGCTTAAGACCTTGAGCTTTTAATTTGTCATGTAAATTCTGCTGCGAACGCTCGGAGGCTTTCTTGGCTCCTACCTGCTTCCACTGCAAAGGTTCTTGTTCCTGCATCGCTAATTAAAGTAATTAATACATTGGTTAACCAGTCATTTGTTTCTATTTTTTCAATTACCGATCTCAAAAAGCTTTTTACATCTGCATCATTTTCGCTTTCTGCAACTAACAGATCGCCTTCAATGTCAGCGCCAGACATGTAGATTGTTGAGTCGTTAATTAAATTAATTACAAGAGTACCAGGTCCTCGGGATTCCAAGCCCTTAATAGCAATTTCAATTAAGTCAGATAAGATAATTTCAGCTGTAGCAATGAGAAAACTTTGCTCTTGCTCTTTCTCTGACCCAAACTTATTGGATTGAATTAATTCTTGCAGTAAATCCGTACGACGTGACATGACATTATGACTCTTTAATTAGGATAAGTTATTTAAAAGTCAGACGTGGAGTTATCATTATTTTCATCGTCATTATTTTTTTCTCGATACAAGCCAGTGTCATTTAAATTGATTTGAGACACATGACGACCGGCAAACATATCGGTCATAGCAGCTTCTAATCTTTGAGAAAATTCTGTAGATGGATCTAAGATTAAGGATGCTCTTTCATCAATGATGTGAGATTGATCTTCAAGTTGTTGTTCTTTAATTTCTTGTTCAATTAGATATTCTTGAACTTGCTGAGTCAATGTATGCAGCTCACAAGCGTAATCAAAACTATCTATATAACTGTCATCATCAACAAATACACCTACATTTTGTGGAATAATGTGAAAAGGATTACAGCAGTACTTGTTTCCACACGTAGTCTTGACTCCTGTATAGCCTAAATCTCCCCAGCTAAACCACATAGCAACACGTTGAGGATGATGTTGAGTCGAAGTGCTGATACCAGGCCTGCGCCAAGAAAACTGAGGTTGTTTGGTTTTTGAATTGACGCAGCCTCGCCATTCCCAGCACTCATGAGGCAATCCAATATCAACTTGGCTCCAAAATTTTAAGGCCTTTTCTTGATATTTTTTTAGTAAAGAGTCGATTGATAATGACATTCGACCTTCTCTAGCGGCAGCAACGCATCTAGTGCAAGCCTGATGGCTGTCATAGCGCATTGACTTAGAAGAAAACCTACCAAGTGAATGGCCTGTATATAGGCAAAGCTCGCCTTCAACAGCAACATTAGACATTTGAGCATTTCTGCGCCCGTATGGATTACCACCTTTCTTGCTGGGCTTAGCTTCAGACATTAAACAGCTCCTTTTTATATTCTCCACCTAAAGCAGGGTACTGATCTGATTGAGGTAAAGCCGTAAGCTGGTTAGTAATCATGTATTCATAGCGAGTACTATCTTCATACTTAATACGTACAAGCTTTGACCTTGGAGTGTAATACTCTGGATTCCCAACAATTAAGGCAATTAGATTGTTGGATTTTACTTTTACCCTTAGACCAATTTTAATGTCAGATGTAATCATAATATAGCCCTTTATAAAATAAGTGTAATTAAAAGTCATTAAGAATGTGATCTTCAGGCAGAGGATCATTTACTGGACGTAGCCACATACGCATAGATTTTTGTTTACCAGTCACTGGATCTTTGCGTGATGTTTGATGCCTTCTCCAACCCATGGTTTGTAGAACATCTGCTACACGCCTTGATTCTTTCCGGCCTTGATGCCTAGGGTCTAAATCCAATGCATCCGTCAGTACTTGAGATGCTGTGACTTCACTTCGAATACTGACGTAAGCAGAAACTTTTTCGTGCCAAGGATCTGGCTCACCAAATTCTTGGATGTATTCAGCAATCTGTGCTATTTCGCCGTTACTAAATTCATATGTTTCATTGTTTCTGTAGGCTTGAACAGCAGCTGCCCAAAGGAAATCACGTTCTAAAGCTAGCTTATCCCATGGAATACTAAATCCTGACGTAATTTCAAGTGGAACAAATCGACGGTTACCTGTGCTATCTACAAGAAATTGATTGCGGTTAGTAGTTCCAATCATTACAAAACGACGAGGAAGTCGCTCTGGCAAAGAAGCATAAGGACGACGAACTTCGTCACATCTGGTAGTAATTAGATTCTTGAAATTTTCAATGTTTCGAGGATTAAAGTAATGATCAATTTCAGGGAGCTCTAGAAGCCAACCAACATGCAAGCGATACTGCTCACGCATGAGAGTTTCAAGTGGGGTAGTTATCTCTGAAAACAATCGATCAGGGACAAGATGGCGACTGAACATTGACTTACCAACTCCTTGTGCGCCAACAAGAATTGGTAGCCATGACATCGAACAACCTGGGTCCATAGCACGTGCTACTGCACCAATCATCATGCGTTGCATGGCGATGGTGGCCAGGGGGTTTTTGTTACCTAAAAATAGTTCTCCAATTCGATTCCAATCTTTGTGAGGTATTGCATGATCAGCACATTTATTTAGATATGTCTGAATTGGGCAATACATGTTAAGGCCTGCAGCATATTGAATAGCAACCTTCATACGCATTTCAGGAATAAATATTCCGTGCTCACAGCTAAGTTTGGTAGTCATCTTTTCAAGATCATTACCTTGCAATTCAACTGTCTTTCCAGAAGCATCTGTATATTCAATTGCTTTAGTTAGTTCATTACATCGAAGATTATTTAGTACTTCTCTGACTTTTCTTACATCTTCTTTACGCTCATCTGCAGCGGCATCAGTTGTGCGCTTTGGCCTACCACGTTTTTTTGTTGTTTGAGTATCAGGTAGAGGCTCTGGAACATCATTGTAATTATTATCATTCATAGGTTTTAAAGTATCAATGAGATTATCAAAGTTAGTTAAAGGATCAGTTTCGGTATAACCAACTGCTGTTCCAAGATTTACAAATCTCAAATGGATTGGTAAACAACTGGTCCAATTAGGATCTTGCTTTTTTGCAAGCGAATAAAGTGTAGTGTGACCAGAATAGTTGCCGAGACCTTTCCATTTAAATCTCTGAATATTCTCACTTTTATGGCCGTGATGTCCTTTTAGAACCCAAGCCACCCAATCATCAAAGATGATGTCGCCTATGCCTGCACAAGCCGCCATGACGGGCACATAGTAGTCTTCATATTCACCATCATTGGTAGGCTTCAAGAACTCACGTAGAAGCCATGCGCAGCGTTGTATATCAATGTCTGTGACCTCACCTGAAGAGAACGCAATAGGTTCTTCATAATCAATGTCGTCAAGTAAAAAAGCTGGAACAACGGCTCCTTTGTTGTGAGTAAAAGAAGCATTGGTATTGCCATACCAAAGACGTTCTGGTTTTTGGCCACAATTATCTTTTAGTCGCTCAATTCCTAAATCAATAAGAAGTCGATCAACTACAAGCCAATAAGCACCTCGATGCTGTGAAGTGCGATTAAGAGTTACCTCAAGAGGAAATAAAGCCCTAAAACGGTGCTCATTAGACGAGTGGCTGGCAGATGTGTATGTTGCAGCACACCAAGCCTTTGCTGTATCTGTTTGCCAAAAAGCTTCGAGTGTTGTATCACCATCGATGTCAACAACAATCATGTTGCTGCCACGAGCATTGTCTGCTTTTCTATAACGTTCAGCAAAATGGGTGGCGCACCATGCATAGCCGGCACTCACCCACCCTTCTAGCCATTCAATATCCTCAAATATATTTAAAAAGCCTGAGGCAACTTGAGGATTATTTTTGTTCTTGCAATTTTTGTTGACTGCAATCTGAAGCTTCATTATCTTTTTCTATTTCGTGAAACTGCTGCACTCGTTTTAGAAAACGAGATTCGTACAAACTTAATTGATCTCCGTCAATAAAGATCGCTTGATTTTCTTGTTCGGTAGAAACAATGATCAAAGCAACATCACATAAATATCCAGTGCGTTCATTTAGAGCCAATCTATATGCGGCCATTTGTTGTGCACACTTTTGATATTTACGGAATCCTCCAAATCCCATTCGATCTCCCTTATCAGGAAACTGGTTCATGTATGGACTATTACTGGTTTTGAAATCAGCAATGACTTTTACACCTCCTATTTCACCGATTAAATCTGGGCAACCTGCGTATAGATGTTCAGTACTCCAAACGTAAGCAACCTCTTTATCGTCAGATCTAAGATGATACCAATCCTGGCGGAGCGGTCTTTCTGACCAGTGAATCATATCAAACCAATCGAGGTATTGCGACATTCCATTCCAAAATGCTTCGTATTCTTCAGGACAATCGTGAGGTAATCCACGTATATGGTTTTCGCAACATTTATGAATAGCAGAGCCACGTGCACTGGCCGCCTCTAATGCACCTGGATTATTTGCTTGCCAAGTACGTAGACCAGCTTTGGACTTTTCAGATTCGGTAGCTGACAGAACTGTCGTAACCGATGGCATATAAAGGCCAGAACATAAATATTTTCGGTAACCACTAGGTGTTTGAATACGGAAAGGGAGATCAGTAGTCACTGTCATCTTCTACCGCCTGCGCCTGGAAGCCCTGGCTATACGTTGCAGCTGGAGCAGGTTGTTCGGATGGTTGAAACATCTGGTACATTCTTCCTACGGCATGGCCTACCGCTTCATTGACTTGTGATGCTGCATTAACTTGAGAGCTGAGAGTAGCTACTTCGTGACGCAAAGCATTAATATCATTGCGGACCATTAGCAGTAGATCTACCAAAGAAGGTGGTTTAGGTAGTTCTTGCTGTGCTGTAGGTTGAACCGGTGTAGGTGCTGCACCCTGTTGAAGTTGTACTTCGGTGGCAGCCTGTGCTTGCTGCATCTGTGCGGCAGCGGTTGCAGCTGCTTGAAGTCCAGGATCGTTCTGTTGCTTGCCAGCCATTACAGCAGCAAGACGAGCTTGAAGCTCAGGTGGAAGGTTTTGCATAGCGTTAGTCATTTTAAAATTCCTCGTTTGTATTTATTTCAACTTTGTTCTGTGGCATGACCGTGGCTCCCCTACGATCAGTACCCCCTGCTGGCAATCCTTTTCCATCTGTTTGACGACCGTCAAAAGGATCTTTACCTTCAAAGAAATTTGGAAGCCAAATAGTATCTTTCTTGGATTTCCATTCTGCTTTAATTTTTTCGGGAACTTTCCGTACTTTTGGAAGAATTGAATAAGTAGTTTCTAGACCAGTTCCTTTACGGCTAATTTTAATTGAGAAGTTTGCGAGTCCCTCTTCAGTCCATGTGTAATCCTCAACTTCTTGAAGAATTTCAGTAAGCTGTTCGCGTAGCGATTTTTGCTCAATAAACAATACTTCTAGTCGACCACGTGCTGCAGACGTAGACACCCATGCGAGGAAGCGTCGGGGTTTAACATAAGACCCATCGATTTTTGGTCGATCAGGTTTACTCCAGTCTGTTTCTCTAGCCAAATCACTGGCATCAGAGGGATAAGAACGAGTAACAACATATCCGTTAAAACGCAAATCGCCAGTTTTAGCGTCTGTAGTTTCTGAAGCATATTGCCAGCCAACGATTGCGTGCCCTGTTTCGTAGCAACCTAAAAGGCGAAACTCCTCAGATTCACCATCTTTAAGTGAACTAGGTTTCCAATAAGGTTGAGGCTCTTTTGTTTCAATTTTATCAGTTGTTTGTGTTAATTCTGGTGGGAGAATTTGTAGTGACATACTATATTAGTTAGACACTACAACTATAAGTATTAGAATAAATAGATGTGAGCTATCTGTATAAATGTCTATTAGAAAAGCAGGTATGGTTTTCGAAGGTGAAAACAAACCTAAGCGCACACCTAATCACCCAACTAAATCACACGCTGTTGTTCACAAAGGCAAACTAATTCGCTTTGGTGAAAAAGGTGCTAGTACAGCAGGCAAACCTAAGGCTGGTGAAAGCGATAAAATGAAAGCTAAGCGTAAGTCTTTTAAGGCAAGGCACTCAAAAAATATTGCGAAGGGTCCTTCTTCAGCAGCCTATTGGGCCAATAAAGTGAAATGGTAATGGTAATGTCTAAAGAAAAAGCACAAGCATTTTTTGAAAAAAAGAAAGCTGAAACAGAATCAAAAATGAAAGGCAAAGAGGATGGTGGCAAAACTGACACCAGCAAAATGCCTGAAGGTCTTCGTAAGCACTTTGAGAAAAAGAACAAGTAGTCATGGCAGATCGCGCTAAAGCCAAAGCTAAGGCTAAGTCTCGTGTCAATGAGGCTGGTAATTACACAAAACCTGGCTTAAGAAAATCAATCTTTAATCGCATTAAAGCAGGTAGTAAAGGTGGTAGCCCAGGTCAATGGTCTGCACGTAAAGCTCAAATGATGGCTAAAGAATACAAAGCAAAAGGCGGCGGCTACAAAAACTAATGGCTAAAGCGGAATCGCAAAAGTCCTTGGATAGTTGGACTAAAGAAGACTGGGGAACTAAGTCAGGTAAAAACTCGACACAAGGCAAGAAGGCAACAGGTGAACGTTACTTGCCAAAAAAAGCTAGAGAAGCGCTTAGTGATGAAGAATACGCGAGATCAACAGCTAGAAAAAGAGCTGCAATCCGAAAAGGAAAGCAGCATAGTAAACAGCCTGATGATGTAGCCGCTAAGACTACAAATTATCGTAGATAGGAGCATTCCAGCCAGGCCGTTTAAGTTGTTTATAAATACGACGATCAGTAGTCCGGAGTAGGATCAACTTCTGCGTAGCCTGCTGCTGAACCACTTGTCGCTGGATTCTGTCCGCTACGTGGCCGATCCTTACGAGTTGAAAAATCACTTGCAACAATGGCGCGGTAGGGAGAATCACTATCGTCCTTACGATATTCGCGCAAGTAGCCTTGAACGCAGATGGCACGTCCTTTACGGATTCGATCTTGTAGCTTGGCCTTACGGCTTTCATGTGCTTCAAGGAATAACCAAGTTGTTGTATCTGAATTGTCAAGTGTCGATCCAATTTTGGTTGCAATCTGTCCATTTTTCCTTTCTTTAATTTCGTTACTACCGAAGAATGCATTGCCTAAAACAACTTGATTGCAATAGATTTCGTTTGGAATACTTGTTTCAAGTGTTGTGACAATTAAATCTAGTGGTTGACTGGTGTCATCTGAGAAAACCAAATTACCAGTAACTAGTGCTCGCGTTTTGATTGTCCAGTTTTTAAATGCAGTTAGCTTTGGACCTTCTCGGTCAAAGCAAAGAAGTCGAAGTCGGACCTCTCCGTTGCTACTATTAGCGGGCACAACAGCACTAGCACTGATATAAGAAAGCCCATAAGCATCGACTTTATCGGTAGCAGGTCCGGTGAGTTCAACAGTAGCGGCAATAAAATTCATATTGACTGAATATCTTTTCAGTCTTAAGTTTAATCAGTTGCCCCACATTGCGTGAGATACTACTGGAAATTGATCTATCAATATATTTTTTATTGATTCAGCGATCAACCTATGCTCAGCTTGAGTACCGTTACCGCAACGTAAGTCACAGTAATGGAGCCAACTACGCAAAGTCCCAGACATATACAAACGAGTGACAGTATTGATTGGCAAGACTGATCGTGCACATTCTTTTGCAACTCCGGAATGGAGGAGCGATTCATAAAGATTGACTGCTTCACGGAAGTGATCATCTATTCTCTTGTTGTAGTATTCAGTTCGTTCGGATTCGAGATCGTCAATAGAATTCTGCCTATTAGTTAAATCTTGCCGACGTAAATCAGGTTTAACGGTTGCAAAAGTATCAGTGGGTATTGCGTAACGTTGACTAAACTCTTGAAAAGAGAAAGAGCGATGGCGTAATATTTGAGGAGAAATTGCACGTGTTGTATGAATTTCACAGCACATAGAAACCATTTCAAATGGGCTCCAATGCTTGTGTTTAATGAGATACATTAAAAGCTTTTCAACTTCAGGATTATCTTCATTTTTTGGGTTAGATACTCTTGCAATTTTGCCGATAAGAGTTTCTGCGTCTGGAGTAACCCAGATCAATTCTGCGTTATGCATAATCAGTAATCACAAGCCTCACATGTAGGACAATGTTTGTGCCAATAGATATGATAGCCTTCAATAAAACAAGCAAGAGCTAAGAAGGAAATAATAAAATATTTTACCATTAAGCGTATTGAGGTAAGTTAATATTATTGGTTTCAAAAAATGCGGGCATACGACTTGCTCTTGTATCGGAGAGTCCTGCAGCTTTACCTCGTTCATAAAGACTGTCAGATTGATTCATCCAGAAATTACGTGACAAATGCTTGTTATCATTTTCAGCTTCTAATGATTGTAGAAACCAGTCAACAGTTGCACGTCTTAGATTGTTCAATCGTTTGTCTGATCCAAGACCAAGCGATTGACAAACAATCGTGTTGGCTGCAACATGTGTTTGTTCGTCTCGACTGATATCGGCACTTGTTGTACGCAATCCTGTGTCTCCGAGGTAACGGAAGATAGGCAGGAGCACGAAAAACACGGATCTTTCAAGGACCACAGCTTTGAGGACAGGGTGCCTATCCAACTCAAGCCAAGCTTTTTTAATCCGCTCAGCTTCTGCTTCATAACGGGAGGGCGTTGCATGAGCTTGGGCAGCAAAATCCAGTGCGATATCATGTTTCTCCTCGTCTTGTACATTGGATTTAAGGAGCTCTATGCAGCCGATTTCATCGGGCAAGTCTCCTTTCATTGCATCAGTAATAAAGTCACCTACAGGGATTTCTAGGCAACGCAAGGATAGGCCACGTAGAACAACATCTTCACCACCCTCAAGAAGTTTGCCAGCAGATACGGCAACAGGGGTCCATGTACGTTTACGGGCAAGCAGCTTTTCATAGGCTGATTTTGGGCTAATAATCCCGGCCCGCACCTGTTCTTCAGGGCTACCGAGAATAGCAAGTTCTTGCTTAGATACTGTGTAGGTCATTTCAATAAAAGATTATTCAGCGCAGGTTGAACAGAAGTTATCTAGTTCAATTAGAGTGTCATTGTCGTCGGCATCAAGATCACTAAATGTGAAATCGTATGTTTCATCTAAAGCAGCCATAGCATCGTCTTTAGCTTGAGTATTTTGCATGACTTGCAAGCTGTAATAAAGACTGGTTTGAGGAGAATCTAGCCACTGCTTGATAAAAAGCTCATCATAGGTACATACATCGCTCCATGAATTAAAGCTATACCCATGTGCTAGCCCTGTTTGATTAAGCATGTACATGATTCCATCAACTACACGGGTGTAATCACGCCAGCCAACTTCTTCTGCTGTTTCTACGTTTCCGTAGTTCACTTGTTCAACGCCAAAGGTAGAGCTGTCCCTATCCGTAACGCGCCCAATTGGTGGAGCCAACTCGGGGGCGGTGGTATAGCCTGCTCGATCTGTGTATCTATAGGAGCAAGAAGCTGTTGGAGCAATAGCAAAAGCACGATCCATATTGGCGGCTTTAGCTATGTCTGCAGCGCCTTCAATGCCCTGTCGTAGTGCTCTTACAATTTTAAGAGCTTGAGGAGTCACAGAATCTTTATTAGTAAGACCTAGGTGATACTCTATTGCATCTGCAAATTCCGAATATAGTACACCTTCAAGTGATAATAGATTTGCGAGGCCAAGAATACCAAGACCAACTTGTCGATCGTCTTGTTGTGTTAGGTATTCACCTGTGTTTTCGACACCAGTTTTGGAATGGAGATCAATTAGTTCTTGCATGCCTGCTATGAAAGCTCCTGGTAATTCTTCAGGAGTACATGCACCAGCATTAATATGCTCTAAAAGACAGGTGCCACGGCTTCTAAGGAAGACTTCTAAACATACGTTTGCGTAGATACGCTGACCGTGTTGGTCGTGTCGGATCTTAGCCAACCAAATATCGCCACGTGCAATTCCTTGAATAACATCGTGCTTGACGTCTTGAGATGCTTTGATCCATGATCCTTTATCTAGATTGATGCACCGTTTTGCCCATGGCAACTCTGCCCTAGACATATTGATAAATTCAGAAACATCAGGATGGCTGATATCAAGGTGAAGGACTACAGCTCCATTTTTGTAGTGTCCTCCTCGCCTGAGTTGTTCGTTAAGACACGAATAGATTTTTCCAAACGAACACGGCCCGCTTGCAGTAAGCCCGCGGCCATTCTCAGTTCCTCTACTTCTAAGTTTTGAAAGGTGCACAGCAACACCAGCTCCAAATCGTAGAGCGTGCGACACAAATCTCCAACTTGCTTCGATTCCATTAGGTCCCTCCATTGAGTCTTCTACAACAAAAACCGTGCAACTGACTGGCAGACGGCTATCAGAACTATCAATCCAATTTTGAACACGACCAGTACGTGCAATTTTTGAGTTATTCATATCAGTGAAATCCAAATTGTGATGAAAAAGGACCGTTGCTAAAAAGATCGTCGAGAAATGGCGGTTTGTAATTAGGCCCTTTCAGTACTTTTCCGTCTTCGCGATAGATAGGTTTACCTTCATCGTCTAGTTTTGACATGTTACTTTTATGAACACGTCTAAGCGCTTCTAGTAAATCCCATTCAAGATTTTCAGAGTATTGAAATATTACATACACCAGATCCGCTAGCTCTTTAAGAGCATCAGGCTCTGATCCTTCATACGTTCCCAGTTTAAGATGAGCTTCGGTAAATTCGCGAAACTCTTCTTCAATTAAAGTAAATTGAAAATCACTTTTATGAGAAGAATTTATGACATTAAAAGCTGCCCTAAACTCAATTGCTTGTTGACTTAAGTCCATTATTGTTATTGTTATTATCGATCAGTTTAATTACGAAAAGAATCATTTTTCTCGAAAAGTTATACGACCTCTAGTTAAATCAAAGGGAGACAGTTCTACAGTTACTCTGTCTCCTACAAGCAATTGAATCTTTCGTGTTATAAGTTTACCGGATGCACGACAAAGGCATTGATGTCCTTCAGGCTGATCAAGTTCTACATTAAAATATCCGTTACCGCTTTCTTTGAAAATGGTACCAGATGTTTCGATTACATTAGCTTTATTATTTGACATTAGGTTCAATGGACGATATAAATCTTGATAACTATTCAAAAAAACTATTCAGAAAAATGATGTTCAATTTTATCGATCATGTCATCGACAGACTTAACATTCTCAAGCCTCTGTAAAAGATCAGCAACAGCTGCACATGTTACAGGTCGTTCTTGTCTAGCAGCGAATGCAAGAGCATTGCGCAATTGACCTTCAGCTGCTTCTAATGAATCAGATACTGTTTTTGATAATGACATTATGAATTAATCTGGATGAGCATATGTATATGCATCAAGGATTGATGGAAGTGCAGAAATGATTTTGTTGGCTCCAACTACGGATTCAACTAATGATTCTTGTCCATCACACCATTCATCTCCAGAATCATCTAAAGCGCACACAAGGTCTTCATGGCAGACAATTAGTGTGGGCGTAGACGCCACTTCAAAGTCCGACGCAAGCGCTGTTGGAGAGCCATTGGGTGCTTTAAAAGGAACAATTTTGAGCTCTGCTTGTTCAGCTTCCGTAAGAGTGTCGATGTAATCCTTAAGACGCGCACAGGGCGGACACGAATCTTGAGTAAAGACATACAGTTGATAAAGTTTCATTAGATAGTTATGCAGTGGTGTAAGGGCGACATCTAATTACGCGAACAGCATTTTTATAATGTTCAAGTACAGCGTCAATTGCATTACGAGTTGTGATCGAAGTTACAAATACTGTATGTTCTTTACCTTCACCATCTAAATAGATGGCTTCATATTCTTGAATGACCATTTATATATTATTACGCAGGCCTACCATTAGTGTAATAAAATCCTCCAAATGAATTGGAATTGTTTGAACGACTTACGTATTTATGTTGATACGCACGTTTATTGACGCTGTAAACAAGATCTACGCTGTCGCCAATTTGAACATCATCAAATGGTGTACATAGGATGTACTTGACTTCAGGATCTTTGCGGACGTACTGCATTTCAGCTTCGTAAGCCAAAGCTTCCATGTCGTCAATGTCGCAAATGCGTGGTTCAGAAACAACCACGGCTTTCATTGGCTGAGGTGGCTTTTTCATTTAGCAATCTCAATAGTGACTGGTGGGATGTACTGTTTTTCAGAAAGGTACACATCAACTTTTTCTCGTCCATCTGGAGGCAGATATCCATAAAGAATATTCTGAACTTGATTCAGATAGAATTCGCAAGTCTGAGGTGCATCTTGCTGATTAGCTGCAAAGCAAAGATTAATTGCTTCTTGCAAATCGTAATCTTCAATTTTGATAGCGCTCATGGAGAAACTCCTGTAAAACTTGTGGATTGTGGAGACGTTCAAGAATAATTTTGAATGTTTCCAATGTCAGTGAATCATCTATTTGGACAATATGCATAAGGGCCGCAAGATCCTTACGCATACGTCCAACCAAAGCACGTTCACTCGTCAGCGTCGGTCTGATAAGTTTTGACATGTTGATCAATTTGTTTGTAAATTGATTTCAAATCAATGTTTGATTTAAGTATGAAGGCACCGATTGCATTACGATCACGTAAAGTCAACATAGGATGCTTATTAATTAAATATTGATTGATATCAATTACAAGTTTGCGGTCAGGCTGGCCATAGGTGGCCATCAGAAGTCACCTGCAGCAACTGCTAGTTCACGATTAGAAATCGGCTGATCAATAGAAACCTCTACAGCTTCAGTGCTAATCGCTGCAGAAAGGACTTCGACAGCGTCACGCAAGATTTGCTCTACCTTTTGCTTGTCACGATCAGAACGAGCATCATTAAGAGCGGATTTGAGACTTGCGTCAGTAACTTTAAGACCATTGTTACGGATACCAGCAAAGCAAGGCTTCATCTTGGAATTACCCTTCCAAGTGTCAACAGCAACCAAGCTGTCAAGAGAGCCGGAAGCATACAGTCCCATAAGGCCGCCCAGAATGCACTGAGACCAAATGGTGGTAAGACCTGCAGTAAGCATGACAACGCGCTGCTGTTGCGTCTCAAAGAAGACGTTGAGTTTGTCGCCTGAGAAACCAGAGTTTTGATATACATCATCCGCAATGCTCACACCTGTGAAGCGGACAGGAGAAATGCGGGTAAGAGGGGAGCCATTGTCTTTGACAAGAGCTTGGGTTTTGTCATCACCAACGTATTGGAAGTACACAGCATCACTGTCTTTGACAAGGCCAATGCCGATCATGACGCTGACTTCAGCAGAAGATTGACCGCCAAGCTCAGCAACGATGGCGGAAGTGTCAACAGAAATAGTTTGAGTCATAATAAATGAAGTGAATATTGCCCGAAGGCGCGAAGGATATAGCCGGCATTAGCCGGCCAATGGTTATATGTCGCAAGGCGGGTGATCTTTGTCACCGCCATAAGTTGGATTGACGTCGTAAGACACTAGAATCTTCCACTCAGCCATATCTGAGAGAATTTCATAAAGTGCGTCTTCGTCTTCATCAGGGCAATTGCCCGAAGCGGAGGTCTCGTAGACCCAATATTTAATTTCTTCGTCTATTAAGTTTGGAAGTTGATATTTTAGATATTCTGCAAGGTTTGCCCAGTGCATCCTTACCTTATCTGTATCTAAGGTCATTGTCAACTGTTGATTACTGCAAGTTCTCCATTGAGTTCCGCAAGCTTTGCTGTAGCCAAAGCTTCAATGCAAGTCCAGGTTAATTGACCAGAGGCTTGATTTTTGTCACAGAAATACTGGACTGTGTCTTCAACAATTTCTGTCAGCTCTTGAAGCTTTTCTTTTGATATTTCCATTTAATCATGGGATATATAACAAGCCCAATCGCCGGGCACTACATAAATATAGCCGGTGTTAGCCGGCTTAGTTGGGATTATTTTATGTATTTCTACTTATTTTGTTGATGGAAGAGTCTCCATAAAGCTTGTAATCCTTATGTCCGACTATCCGGCCTTTTGTGTTTTGCAAAGCAGGCATAAAGACAATAAAAAAGAACACTCCAGGTGCTCCAATAATGAGTGCTCCTGCAATAACATATCCCAGGAGAAGCTCAATTATAGAATGATGCATTACCAAATGCCAGGGATGATTTGGCCAGTCAAAGCATATGCACCAAGTGCAGCAATAACGCCAAGCATTGCAAGGCGACCATTTAGCATTTCAGCTTTTTCGTTGTGAGTCACTGATACCTCCATTAGTTGCATTTTTGGTTCACGAGCGAAGATGTTTGTACGTCCACCATCTTCAGTAGTTACAGTCATTGTAGTTCTTAAATATATAAATAAATATAACAAGTCTCACTATTAGACGTGAGATTTCATAGTAATTCTGTCTAGTTTTTCTTCAATACGGACCATATGGTCTTCCATACGTGTCATCATTTCGCTTAAATCTGATTTTGATACATAGCGTTCAGCTACACGCAATTCAACTTGATCTAAACGGCGATCAACTTCATGAATACGTCCATGAAGGCGTGTAGTGATAGTAGCTAAGCCCGCAACAGCGGCAATAGCTAGTGTGACGCCAGCTTCAATCATTCTCTGGTGAGTCGGTTACCTGTACTCTTATTTTATCTAAAATTCGATTCACATCATTGTATTGAGGATTTTTCAATGACATATGATGGTGCATATAAAAGATAAGAATTTTTTTTAGCAATAGTTGTTCTGAAGTAGTTAAATCAGACATTTATTTAAAAGACGGTAGGGCTTTTTTTAGATCAGAGGGAATCTCTGTTTTGATGTCTTCTATGTCTGGCACTTGAGATTCAATAATGTCTGAAACTTTAGGCATGCAAGAAGACACTACTAATGCTAATGCGGCAATTCCAAGAATACGCATGGGTAATTTATATATCTGTATTTCAAGAATAACAATTACAAGAAAGCCCCAGCATTACTGCCAGGGCGTTGTGTTGCAAATGCGTAGCTAAATCATCCAACAGATGGGGCAACAAGCGCCACTTCAGTTGTAGATGCAGCAGCCAGGTCAAGGGGGAAGTTGTGAGCGTTGCGCTCGTGCATCACTTCCATACCTAGTCCCTGACGATTGAGAATATCGGCCCAAGTATTAATGACACGAGACTGAGAATCGATAATGGATTGATTAAAGTTAAATCCGTTAAGGTTGAAAGCCATAGTGCTAACACCAAGGCTAGTAAACCAAATACCAACCACAGGCCAAGCAGCCAAGAAAAAGTGAAGGGACCTAGAGTTATTAAAGGACGCATATTGAAA
>VMHT01061796.1_pt1 | contig 30540 bp, 45 predicted proteins | sample 4693611 | NCBI WGS metagenome assembly VMHT01 (sample SAMN12280063, study PRJNA550983) | marine metagenome | isolation source: seawater sampled from same location over 5 years 0.02-0.2 micron viral filtrate | place: USA: collected off the coast of southern California halfway between the port... ... | reverse complement strand
ATGGACATAACCTATTTATTTAATGAGGAATAATTGACTGATCTTTTTTAAAACTTACTTGATTGAAACTGCTTTTGGTTTGCTTTCAGGTTGAAGAGGGATAAATAGTTTCAGTAACCCATCCTTCATTGAAGCTTCAATTTTTGGCAATTCAAACCGTCTAGCGATTTTCCATCCTAAATTAAAACTACGTTTAGCAATACCTGAATGATGAACATGACGATCTTCATCATCTTTTTCATCTTTTTTGGTATATGATACCCTTAAAATGTCATCTTCAACTTTAATGTCAATTTGTTTTTTTGTTAAGCCAGTACAGGCTATATCAAAATACAAACCATCAGAGTCTTCATAGACATCTACGGGGTGGTTAATAATTCTGTTTGTTGGTGTTTGAAATTGTTCTTCTGTTTGGAAGAAGTTTTTGACTAGTATGTCAAAAGGTGAAAAGTGTCTGTTTTCTAAAAATAATGTTCCCATTGGTAAACTGTTTTTAATTAATAATTCTAAAATTTATTGTTTTGATCGTCCTAAGATCGATCAGTCAATCGCATATACATATATTTACTTCCAAAAAGCCTGAATACAAACTAAAATAGTTGCTAATATTAAACTTACTACTACTTTAGGTGTAATGCCTTCCCCCATATGATAATTAGTCAGTATAGTAAAAAATATAATTCCTGTAGCAAATCCTAATAATCTACCAGGCCATAACATACCATTAAATGCTTCAAACGCAAATTTAGTAGCATAAATATACCCAAAACTAATGGGTATTCCAAATAAACTTAATATAAAAGTATTATTTTTACACCATTCAGATATAAACTGTCCATTAGTTTGATACCAAACTGCAATTTGTGTTATAGTAAATATTAATAACGTGTATAATAATGCTTTACTCAAAATCTTTTGCCATTTTTTTCATGACTTTATCGTCACTAAATTTATTACTATTTCTATTTACAACATGATATGACTTAATTGCTACTTCAGTTATTAACCATGCTTCCTTAATTGTGTTTGAATGAGGTATAGTTGTTATTTTATTTAACGTATCATTAAAACCATATAAATCATCCTCAAAATCAAAATTATAATTATCTATAGCTTGACCAACTTGTAAATTATTTATATCACGACCGTCAACTGTAGCTACATAATATTTACCTAAATGGTCTCTTACTGTTTTAGCACCAGGATATTTTTTAATAATTTTTTTCTTAGCTTGTTCAAAGCGCTCTTGTGATATATTATTCATCTGTATGGTTTATTTCTTCTATAGTTAATTCAAATGCTTTTTCTTGGCTATCATATAACTGTTGTTTTTGTTCGTCAGTTAAACTACCCCACCATGCATCATGGTTTGCTTGTGCTTCTTCTTGTGTTACTGGTTTTTGTCCTTGTGTGTGAAGCCAATCTTGATATTCAGCATCAGACATTTCTATATTTACCATAATTTTCCCTTTTTGATTATACATCAATATAAGAAAAATATGTTAGGTATCCAAGTTTTTTATGTAAAGTCTATAAATTCTTCGCCATCTTCTTTTTCATCCCATAATCCGAGACCTTTAAGATGTTCAATGTGAGATTCATCCATTTCCCAATCTGGTGTAGGATCGTTATTGAATTTGTTCTTTTGATTATAATCTTCCATTTGTTGTAGTTGGTTATCACTCCATACGTTACCAACGTTTAAAAAATAACAGTTATAGCATAGCAATTCAAGATTTTCTAATTTCCAATTCTTTGCGTTACCATCAATAAAATTTAATATTAATGGTACCTTATAGTCAACCACTCTACGTTCGTTAAATCCACAGCTATTGCATTCTTCTGCGATTAAAGATTCATGTATGAGTCGCTCTTTTATGTCTTTAGGATTATAATTTGCTATGTCAACTCTACCCTCTAATATGTCCATTATAGGTGTAAGGTCTTTTTTTTTATATAGGTGTTTTGATATACCTCTACCTTGTCTGTTTAAATGTGCTTCAAACAGTGTTTGTCCTTCTTCGTTTTTATATAATTTAGCGTATTGTTTATAATGAGGATAAGAACAACCTAAAAATCGAGCAGCTGACATGTTTGATTTAGTGTGCTTCATAGCACGTTCAATCATGTCTTTACTTATTATTTTTTTTCTCATATTGTTGAACTAATTCCCAAATATCATCTGGTGTGTCAGTAGGTATTTCTGCGTTTGTGTCTGGATTTTTTAAAATTAACACTTCACCTGTAGGTAAGAATTTATCATACAAGAACCATTCTATGATTGCTTTTTGTTCTTTATTAAAATATAATTCCATTAAAGATTCTATTACATTAAAAAACACATCATCATATTCAATAAAATCAACTTTATAATCATGTTTTAGTCCTACTGAACGATTATTTAAATGTGCTAATCCTGATAATATAGTATTAAAATGTTCGCGTTTTTTAGCTTTAACTGTTGGGCGTTTTTTAGCTAGACCACTTTCAATACCTAATATATCGTCAATTGACTTTTGAATTTTAACAATATCATTTTCTTCCTCCATAACCTTTATTAATATTATATAATATCCTTACTTTCAATTAAAGTGTAACTAAACGAGTTACCATGTATTTCTCTTGCTGTTTGGCAAATATCTAAAAATGTATGCCAATCATCATTGTCAGCAATTACTTGACAGCCCGCAGACCATTTATCTACTCTTGTAGATTTACCACCTGTTCTGCCTGTTGCTCTATGGATATTAATTCCAAATATGCCTGTGTCTGTTTTTGATTCATCTAAATCATATTTGTCATTACGATTATTATCTCTATAAACAGTTACATTTGATTTTTGTCTTAATGCTAAATATTTACCTTGATGTAAATCTAATTTATGCGAACCTCTATATTGATTTGGTTTTAATATAGCAACACCTTTTTCATTTAATATATTTTCGACCCAATGTGAACCTGGGTCTGTTGTAAATGGAATACAATGAAATTGCCATTCTCCATCTATTTTATAAGATATAGTAATACAGTCATCAAATGCATTTGTTACTCTACCTTTTGTTTTTGAATTTCTAACTCCTACAATATTAACATCATATCCCTTATTACTATTGTCTTCAAACCATTTATATCCTTTATCTTTAACAGTTGTTTCAATCTGTTCTCTTGTATAACATGTTTTCATTTTATTTTATTTTATGATTCTACTACTTTATATATTCTTGTTGTGTTGTCTGCAGCTGTTAATTCATCTCTTTTAGTATTAGCTTCTGCTTCTGTTAAAAATGAATAAGCTGTGTCATCTGCTGTTAATTTTTCTACCCATACACTTCTTTTTGCCCAAGATGGATCTGCCCCTGTAGGTGCTGGTATTAATTGTTTTAAAATTTTAAAAGCCATTATTTTGTTATTTCTATTACTAAGAATATTTTTTTAAATTCTACTAAAGACATATTTTTTGCCTTAGCAAAATAATTATAAGCTGTTATTAAATTATCTGTGTTTGTTCTATGAATTATTTCATCACCTGACTTTAAGAACATTCCATATTGTTTCATATTTTTGATATTAGGTTTTTTATTTTACCGCATACTTCGTACTGCTCATTTTCTATATAAAAATCCATTGCTTTAGCCAAACTTCCTGACCATGCATTCTTATGGACTGTTAAATATGTGTTTGCATATTTAACTTCACAAAGATTAATTTCATCTTTTTTATTTTGTATTGCTTCGTCTATACCTTCTATTAGACTTCTATATACTTGGGGTTTCTTACTTTTTAATTCTAACTCATTAAATGATATGACAGGGATATGTCTTTTCTTTTTCATGTGTATTAAAATTACATTATGTTATGTTTAACTAAGTAAGATAAGTATTTTTTAGCTTCACTTACACTTCTACCATTTTCTTCTAATGAACGAAGAACATTATTACCAGCATTTATAAATGCATAAAAATCTTCCTTCATTATAACTTTTGAAATTTCATTTAAATCACGAACTCTCATTTCATTAATCATTTCGCTTTTAATCATTTCTTCAATATCATTCTCTTCACCTGATGGAGCTTCACCTTCTGGTTCTGGTGCTTGTACTTCAGGTTTATCAACTTTTTGTCCTGTAAGTGATTTTACTATTAGATTTTTAAGTTGAGCTAATGGGATAAAAAATCCAATAACTTCAGGTCTAGGTACGTCTGTGTCTTTACTTACTTGAATGTCATAATCAGCTAATGCTAAATTAAGTTTTTCTTGTAATGCTACTTCAAGTTTAGATTTTACATCTGTTTCTAAACCGCCACCTAGTGGTTCAAATTGTACTTTTAAACCTAACTTAGTTGGGTTTTTGTTTACACCTGTTCTTAAGTTAAATTTAGTATTACCTGCGTTTACAGTTGTAGCTTCTTTAAGAACCTCTTTTTTAATTATATTTTTAACGTCTTTCCAATTCATATTTTTATTTTTTTGCAAACTTTTCAGCTCCCGCAATACCAAAACAACCTAATACTACCCAAGTAAATGAGTCATATATAGTTTCGTTTATTACTAAATCTTTACCTAAATATCCAGTCATTAAATCTAATAATGCAAAAAGCACCATTACTAAAAACGCAATAAATCCTACTACGTTTTTTTCATTCCATTCATTGTTGTCTTTAAATATTCCCCACATAGTTTTTATTTTATTATACATATAGAAAAATTCTACGAGGTGAATACTTTTTTCTTACCTCCATCATAAACGTAAGCATGGCCTTCAGCTATTAATGTTTCATTAACATTCCATTGTTTACCGTCTGTATCCATAACAAACAATTCACCTAACACTCTACCATACTTTCCTACACCATGTGATTTAAGTCTAAAATAACCTGATTTAGCTGACACATCTTCTAATAATTGACGTGTTCGTTCTGTTGCTAATTTGCCTTTTTTCTTTTCTTCAAGATCTCTTGTTCTTGATTCCCAAGTGTCTACACCCATGAAACGAATTCGTTTTTTAAACCATATGTCGAATCCAACGTCAATTAAGGCGTCTACTGTATCACCGTCTACTACTCTGTCTAATTTTGCTCTGTAAATGTATTTTTCCATAATTATATTCCTAATTCTTGTTTATATTTTTTTATCCATGCTGGTAAATCTCCTTTAGGATCCCAATCTAATACTAATAATGCTTTAGAATTATCTGCTAGTGTTTGGAATGGTTCTATTACTTTATTTCCATAACTTTTTTCACCCCCAAGCATATCTGCTAATTCATTTACTGAATAATTATTTCCGTTACCAATATTAAATACTTCTCCTTTTAAATCCTTAGGATTTGTAGCTGCTAATATATTAGCATTAACTACGTCTCCTACATATGTAAAATCTCTACGTTGCTCGCCATCATTATTAATTGTTAATGGTTTTTTATTTAACATTTGATCAGCAAATATAGGAATGGCTAATTTATAGGCTCCCTCTAAGCTCATTCTTTCACCATATACATTAAAATATCTTAATGACACAGTATCTAAATTATATACTTGACTAAACATTTTACAATATTGTTCACCTACATATTTTTGTAAACCATAAGGTGATAGTGGATTGGTAGGATGTTCTTCAGGTGTGGGGAATTTAGTAGCATTACCATAAGCTGAACTACTAGCACTATACACAAATCTTTTTACACCTAAATTATGTGCTAATTTTAACATTCTTAATGTCCCCCCTATATTAACTTTATCAAAAGGAATAGGATTTTCAATTGAAGGTTGTACTCTAGCTAATGCAGCTAAATGGAATATTACATCAGTGTTTTTAAATTCCCACCATACTAAATCTGGGTTTAAAGTTGATATATCTATTTTATGAAATGTAGCTTTTGGATTTATATTTTTTTCAAAACCTGTTGATAAATCATCTATAATATGGACTTCTACTCCCATGTCAATTAATTTATCTATTAAATTAGAACCTATAAAACCAGCTCCTCCAGTTACTATTGCTTTTTTAAACATCATATTAATTTTTTATTAGTTCGTTTTGGTATTCTTTTAAAGAATTAATTTTTATTTTTAAATTACCTAATTCAAATTCTCCTATTTCACCACTATCTTTTACAATATCATTTATTTTTTGGAGTATTTGAAAATCTTGTTGATTAAAGTTACTACCATTAACTTCAACTATAATATCTTCACCCCCATTAGACCACGGTTCTAATGCTTCTTCTAATTGTAGGTTTGAATTTATAATATTAATTGTTTTTTTATAAACAGGAGATACTATAGGTTTCATAAATTGATCATGTTGTACTAATGTGCCCCATTTTTTAATAAATTTTTTCATATTAGTAGTTGTTGTTTGTAACCATTCTTCTGAATTTTTACCCGCAGCTCCACCAGCATGTTTATTAAATCTGCTTCCTCTACTTGTAAAATGATAAACTAAAGCATCCCATGGCTGAATAAATTTATACCCATTTAAATAAAATCTATTAAATAAATCTGAGTCTTCTTTACTTTGGGGTGCAAACAATTCATCATGACCACCTATAGCTAAAAAATCTTCTTTATACATACACCAAGGTGCAAATATACCTTCTGTTGTTTTAGTTTCTTTTAGTCCTATATTATTACACCAATTTATAAAAGCGTTATGATCGAAATTATCAGCTTCACATCCCGCACCTATATGAAAATTCATTGTTATTTTTTCTGGTCCTGGTGGGTGTAAAGGTGGTTCAACTCGAGTTGCACTTACAACAGTACCTCTTTTAAGATGTTTTAGTATATTTTCATCTAATTTAGGTGCTGCTATCATATCAGCATGAAACGCCATTATAATGTCTGTTTTTGCCATTTCAATACCTTTATCAAACATACCAACTATACCAATACGTTCGGGTCCTGGGTTATGATATAAGGTTATGTCTTCCTTTCCCGTAGCATTATGTGAATCAATATTTAATTTTTTAATCCATTCGTATGTACCATCTGTGCTAGCATCATCTAATACTAATATTTCGTGGTGGTTTTTTAAATTACGAATTGAATCATAAGCTAGCTGTAGAAATTCTAAATTGTTTCTACTTGGTATTACAAATGTTATTTTTTTCATATTATTTTGTATATGCTACTTTTAAATTATTAAATGGAAAGTCAAAAGGTAGTAATTTAAAATGATTTTCTACATCCCCCCTATCTGTTATAAAATAATTGGAATTATTTTTTATCCAATTACAAAATTGTTGTTTAGAATAATTTTGGTTAACAAATGGTCCTACTTCATTATCCCACCCCCTAAATGTATTAAAAGTTATTATTAAATCCAAATTTAAAGGAATTATTTCTTTTTCTAATTTAAAATAGTTAATTTGAAAAAAATTAAAATCAGAATATTCATTTTTAATTTCTTTCCAAGTATTATGGTATTTTAAATCAATACAAATAGGAATACATTTAGGAAAAGATTTTTTTATTATATAAGTTATAGCTCCAGTACCCCCAAATAAATCCATTACTGTAAAATTGTCTTTAATTAATTTATTTTCTAACATAGAAGATATAGCATGTATTAATTCTTTTGTATTAAATCTTTCTATACTTTGATTTAAATTAAAATTAGTTCTATCAGGAGTATTTGACCATGTGTAATCACTATTTAACACATTATTTTTATTATCTATATGATATTTTTGTAAAATATTTAATGTTTCCATTTTTTAATTGTGTTTATAATGTAATTAACTTCTTTATTTGTTAAGTTTTGATGTAAGGGTAAACATAAAGTATGATTTGCTGCGTATTTAGTATTAGGTAATTTTTCTTTACTTTTATAAAAATCAACCCAATGTAAAGGATAATATCTAAAAGTAGTGTAAATATTTTTTTCTCTTAAATATTTAGCAAATTCATCTCTATTATTTACTTGAATATGGTACATATAATATGAACTCCAAACATAATTAGGTATACTAGGTAATTTAATCCAATCTAAATCTATTAAATTAGAATTATACATTTCATGTATTTCTTTTCTTCTGCTTATAAACCCATCTACTTTTTTCAATTGTTCTACTCCTATAGCTGATGATATATCATTTGTTATAGATCTTCTACCCGGAGAAGATACCTCAAACTGCCACCATTTTTTATCTATTGTACTACTTAAACCACTTGATGTTTCTAAACCTAAATAAGTTAAACGTTCCAATTTATTAATATACTTTTTATTATTTGAATAAATTAATCCACCATCTCCTGTAACTAATATTTTCATAGCATCAAAAGACCATACTCCTAAATCCCCAAATGTACCTGTATTAATGTTATTATATCTTGAAAAAGGGCTATTTGCATTATCTTCGATTAATTTTATATTTTTTTCTTTACATAATTTAGATATATTTTCTATATCACAAGGCACACCTGCATAATGAATTACTATTACTGCTTTAGTTTTAGGTGTTAGTTTTTCTTCTATATGTTTAACTGTTGGGTTTAATGTATGTTTATCTACATCACAAAAAACAGGTTTAGCATTTTTGTACATTATAGCATTTGCTACACCAACAAAACTAATTGAAGGTAAAACTACCTCATCTCCTTTTTTAATATCTAATAAATCCATTATTTGAAATATACCTTCAGTACAACAAGTAGTAGTTATAAAATTTGAAGATTTTGATGTAGTAAAAGCTACACTATGGTAATTATCAGTAATAACTTTAGATGAAAATTTTTTAATAAATTCATCTGTTTTAGGTCCTTTACCTAACCATTTAGATTTAAATACTTTTTCTATAGCATTTAATTCTTCTTTACCTAAACTATTTGAATATAATTGTATCATTAATTTTCTTCAAAAATTTCTATCATTAATACATTTATATCATTTATTATTACCATAGCCCCATTTTTACATTTAAATTTTGTAAATTGTCCTTGTCTAATACTATCTACTATAATACCATCATAAGTTCTTTTTACTCCACCTACAAAATGAAATATTTGAGTAACATATTTACCTTGTTCTCTAACTGATGATTTTAAGTCTATTTCTGTTGTTTTCATGACATTGGATTATTTGGGTCTATTTCTCCTCTTCCCATTTCGTAAATATAATCAGAGTCTAGATATCTATTACTCATATATGATATAGATTGTGGACCAAATACTCTATTAATTTTATATGAAAACATAAACATAAACATATTCCCAAATTTACCTAATCCTTTAGCTCCTCTATAACAATATGTTTGATATTCATCACTCCATTCTGGCCCTACCCATGCTTCTTTTCTTGGTTCAAAACCATAAATTAATTTTAAATCAGCATATTTACAACAAATAAAACTCCCTCTTATAACCATTACAGGTTCTATTTTTTTATCAAACCATTTTTGTGTTTCATCTTGAGCATAATCTGTTACAGTTTTATTATCAAATTCTTCTTTTATTCCTTGTGGGGCATATATTTCAGTAGGATCAAATGATGGTAAAGGATAATTTCTACAATTACCTAAGAACTTAAACTGATTTAACCCATTAACACATATATTAATAAATTCCCAATTTTTTATAATAACATCATCGTGTATAAAAAAACAAACGGTATCATCTTCTAAATCTAAATAGTCTACTGCTTGTTGGTATGCTACGAATTCCTCCCCTACATTAGGAAATAATTGATAATTAAAATTTGATTTTATATATTCCGTTGGTTCTTTATGACAACTCCAAAATACATTGATACTTTCATTGTTGTCGTTTAGTTCTTTTAAACCTTCATAAAATTCTTTTTGGTGGTAGTGCCATCCTACTACTATAAATTGTATTTTCATATTACTTTTTTTGATATACCCCTATACCACATTGTGAACCAAAGGTATCTTTTTTAAAATTATCATTTTTATATATAAATCTAGCTAAACAATCAAAACTATTATCTAAAATAGAATTAGTTTCTACAAATTTTTTAACCCCCGGTACTGCATTATTATCTATGTCATGGAATATTAATAGCCCATCCTTAGAAAGAAATTTATGGTAATACTCGAAATCTTTAGTTACATAATCAAAATCATGATTACCATCTATTAACATTAAATTATATGAATATCCTAAATTTTTTATTTTATTTTTAACATCATCTTTAGTTGAATCTCCTACAATTAAAACTGTGTTTTGTTTAAATGACAAATTACCTGCTAAAGTTTCCGCAATACCAGGACATTCTAAATTATCTATTATTATGTTTTCTTTTATTTTTAAATTATTCCATATCATAGAGTTAGTTAAATTACTAGCTGTTCCTATTTCTAAATAATTTATTTCTTGATCCTCAAAATACTCTTCTAATAAACATAATGTAGCTGCAAATTCACTAGGTGATTGCATTAAATAATCTCTTTTACCATTATATAATTTTAATCCTCCATAAGATACAGGGGAATTAACTTTTATTATATCATAGTAATATTGATATTTTGATAGTGTTTGGTAATCTTTAATTTTTATCATATTTTATATAATTGTACAGTGTTGAATTGTTCTACATATTTAATTCCTTTTTTGTAACTTTGAAAATTAGAATGAAAGGATTTTAACTGTGGTAATTGAAAATACCATCTATTTTTTTGTGATTCAAATTTTTGTAGTTTATCATATTTTTCTTCAAAATATTTTGTTATATCTGTAAATGTATTAGGAGACCAAGAATCTAAAGTACTTGGGGTTCTATACTCTAATATGCTAAGATTTTTAATTCTTGTTAACGGAAAAGATAATTCATTAACTATTTTATGTTCAAAATGAGAATCTTCTTTAGTAGGTACAAATAAACAATCATATTCATTTTTATTAGTAAATGTATTTTCTATAAAATTTACCCATGCATCATGGTTTAAATCTCTAATATATTTTTTATCTGAAAAAAATAAATTTATATTGCTACTTTGTGCCCATACATTTTTTATTTCTTGTAATCTATTTTTACCTGTTGTTTTATCAAAATCACCCCCTGAAGATAAACATAATATATCAAAACTAGTATCAGTATATTTTAATATAGTACCCATCATTCCAAATTCTACATCATCAGGATGGGGTGATAAACATAGTACTTTATTAAATCCTAAAAACTTCATATTTCTTCTATTCGTTTTGTTTTATCACAAATTAATAAATCATAATTAGGTTTTTCACCTACACTTAATTTATGATATTGACAACCCCATTTATCTAGTTGATTAGTAGTTAATTCTAAATAATCTATTCCACTATATGAACCTCTTGCTGTCCAATATGTTATTTCATGGCCTTCATTATATAATTTATTTATCTTAACTATATTATTTTTATTAGGGATAGCATTTTTATACCCTAATCTATCTACACCATCATAAAAACAAATAGTTTCATCTATGTCTACAAAAATTCTCATATTATAATTTCATTATAGTATCTAAGTACTGTTATTTCTTTTGGGTTAATAATATTATTTTTTATCCCCTTTAGTAAGTTAAAATATATTTCTGCATAATTAATTCCTGCTAAAGTGCACATGTAAGTTCCTCCACCTAAACGAGGGTTACATTCTATTAAAAATGGTTTTCCTAACTCATTTTCTTTATATTGAATACATAAAGGGCCTTTTAAACCCAAATATTTTACTAATTTTTTTACACTAGATGAGATATCTAAATTAGATATAATTTTCCCTTTAACAGATATACCTGATTTTATAGATATACGTTCTCTAATAACATGGTTTATAATATTAGAGTTCATATCACAAAATACATCTACAGTGTATTCTTTTCCGGGTAAAAATTCCCAAAGATGAGATTCTTTACTTGCTTCTATTTTTTTAGTACCCCTCCCTCCTGCTCCTACATCAGGTTTTAAAAATACTCCATTTAATGGATTAGGCATTTTAAATTTTCCATTAAGATGTTTCCAAAATTTAAATTTATTTTGACATATTTTAATAGTATCTAAATCAGATATAAATAGTTTACAACCTATATTTTCAAATAATTTTATATTTTTTGATAATTTTTGTAAATCATTTTCTCCTGTAGGGATTATTAATTTTATATCATGTTTACTTACAATATTTAAAATATTACCCATATAATTAGGATTGGAGGCTTTAGGTACTTGATAATAATAATCACTTAAATAATTACCTACGGCTAATTTATCCATATCAACAGCTATTATAGTAACTTTATAAGATAATTGTTTTATAGATTTTATTAAACCTATAGCTGCGGGCCCACCAGATTCAGTTATTAATATATTTATCATTTATATTTTTTATTATAGTATTTATCAAATATATCATTTACTGTATTAATAAATTTTGATTCAGCAAAGTGTTTTATATAATTTTTTTGTCCTATTTGTGACTGGTAATTATAAAAATCTTGGTCATTTTTTAATTTATATATTAGCTTTTTTGCTTGTTTTAAATTAACATCATTTACTGATAGATCAGGAAAACATAAATTTTGTGTTTCTAAAGCTTTTAACCCAACACATGGAATTCCTAAATAGGCACAATTTAAATTAAAAGATCCAGCTCCACCAGTACCTATATGGACTGCGTATTTAAATTTAGATAATTCTTCCATCCAATTTAGCCATGTAATCCAAGGTAAATGATTAATTCCTAACTCTTCCTCTCTAAGAGGTTTTCTACCTGAAGATAAGGCATATATAGGTAAATCAAGTTCTCTAGCAACCATAAAAGAATCAATTCCTCTATATATACTAACTAAATTACCTCCTATAATAACAGAATTATTTTTATCTATAGATGGTTTAACATAATCAGATACCATAACAGTAGGGAGTTTTTCACATGGTTTTTCTATAAGTCCATTATAATATTGTAAGTCTATATTATTATGTACAAACATAAAATCTATTCCATTTAAATTATTTAAATACCATACTTGATCTTCTATAGGATTATCTTGCCATAAATAATAATTACTTTCTTGCATTACAGAACATACTTTACATACTCTTTGCATTTCTCCTGCTACGTCTAAATTTAAAAATGGTTTTTTATTTTTAGGTAATATTGCTATACCTAAATCATATTTTTTATTAGGTATTTGAGTTATTGAGTGTAGGGGATAATGATCTGCTTCTAAAGCACACACCCACGCTAAGTCTGTTCTCATGTTTGGGTTATTCCTAGGTACTTTACCTTGATATCCTCCTTCTGTAAAAAATGCTACTTCCATACGTCTTTCCATGTAAATGATTTATAATTAGGATTAAATATATTATTACTATTTTGTAAACTCATTTCGTGAGCTTTTTTATACCATTCATTTTGATTTCTAAGTTTACCTACATCATATTTATTAAAATTTTCTTTACCTATTACATTTGACATTTTTTTAGGATGTTTTCTATTATGAACCATTAAAATATTTTTAAAGTGGTATTGTGGTATATCTCCTAATATTTTATTTGTCATATGCATAAAAGCAGTGTCCTCATGAACAAAAAATACTGATTTAGGTATATTAACTCCTGATTTAATTACTTCAGATGATATAACTAAACCACATCCTTGAAACTTATGAGGAGAAATTAATGTAACTTCTAAGTCTTCAACTTTATTATTAAACTTATTCATTTCTTCTTTTGACATTGTATATTTTAAACTCCACCAATGTTTATCACTTTCCCCATCAAATTCTTTATTTGTAAAATCTACATGTTCTAAAGATTCCCATGTTTTATCCCACATTTTAGAGGTTGCAAATGTTGCTAAATATTTAGGGGTTGAATTATCTACTTGTTTATGTAAACGATCTAATATTGTAAATGCTTGTTTAGGCATTAACATATCAGGTTCTCCCCATACTAACACATCAGCTTTTTCACAAAAATCTGTGTTAAATTTTTGCCTATATTCAGAGATAGAGTGTAGTCCAGGGACTACTGTGATTGTGGCTCTTAATTTATTAATTTTGTTTTTTATATCATCTAAACATTTTTCCATATCTTTAGGGGTCCCATTAAAATGTTCATGTTGTTCATGGTTTTTAGTAATTACAAAATCTACTAATACTTCTCCGTCATATTCATTTATAGCATCTACTAATGAATCTATATATTCTTCTATAATATCTGCTTCGTACCATTGTGTTAAACACCCTATAGCGAATTTAGTCTTCATATCCTTTTTCTAGGTATTCCCAAGTTTGTTTCATATATTTAGTTCTTTCATCTCTTTCAATACCATTAAAATGCCAAATATAACTACATATAGTAAAAATTGGTCTTTTTGTAAAATGACAAGCCGCAAATGCTAAAGTTCTAGGCATATGAGTCATATTGAATTTTTTAGATATAAAATTTATATCATCTCCAAAAAATTCTTTAGCTAAAAAATTAATAGGAGTTTGATCTGTTCCTTTTCTTAAAGTTTTAAATTGTAAATCACACAATTCATTTTCGTTTTTAAGATAAAATTCTTTTACTTTATTACAAAATTCTTTACCCCCTTTTAAAGGCAATATTAATACCCCATTATTAATATATGTAGTCCAATCTAAATTTACATTAGGAAAAAGATGCTGGTATCCATTTATACTATTTACAGTCCATTCTATACTTAAATCATCTACTACCCCTGTATATTGGTTATTAGAAAGTTCGAAAATATCAGGACAATCATGATGTACCATAACATCTAGATCTATTAATGCTACTTGGTTGTATTCTATATTATTAGCTTCTAAAAGATCGTAAACCCACCACCTCTGCCATGTAGGTCTTGTTCTATCTGTGTTTTCAAATATTGGGTCTTCTAATATAAAAATTTCACAATTATATTTTTTGGCATAATGTCTCCAAGTTTTTAAACTATATTGCATATAGTCAGGCATGTCTTGACAATTGGCTTTTAAAGCCGTAAAGAAAATTACGTTTTTTTTCATTTTATAAGTTTATATTTTTTAATAATACATTTCCATACATTCCAGTACCATTTACTTTTTTATCTAAAACAGTAAATGTACCTCCTAATATATCTAAAATTTCATTTAATGTAGGTTGTTCTTCCATCATTTGGTTGTCGGAAAATTCAGTGTAAAGATAATTAACATGGTTTTTAAATGTATCAATACCTCCTTTTACTAGTTCTTTTTCTCCACCATTTACGTCTGCCCATACAAAATCTATAAAATCTATATCAGGTTGTGTTTTAAACCATGTATCTAATTTTATTGATTCTACTTTTATTGGAGAATCAAATTCTACTGACGTAAATGTATTTAAATGATTAAGTGGTTTTTTAATAGAACTTGAAGCAGACCATGATTTTAATCCTCTTTCTTTTTCTTTTTCTGATAAAGGAGGAATTTGTTGGCTATTATACCATGTTGTTTCACCATCCATATCTGATATTGCTTTTTTTACTAAAGTTAATTTAGAACTATTAACTAATTCAAATAATTTATCAATATTAGTTTGTGGGTTTAAATTATAATAATTAATTAAAATTTGAAGTGATTCTTTTGAACTAATACTATGTTTAAATAAATCTATAGAACGTAAATCTGCTTCAAAAGCAAAAACTCTAGCATTATTATATAAATCTAAAAACTCAATACTATCACACCCATCATAAGTTCCTATATCTAGTATAACAGGGTTACTACCTAATATTATTTTATTTTTCATTTACCATCCTTTTTTAATTGATTCTACAATATATTCTCTTTGTTCTTTTGTAACCCACCACCCAACAGGAATACAAATCATTTCTTTTACTATTTTATCTAAATTAGGTAAAGCAGATTTAAATTCTTGTACACAACTATGTTTATCATTTCTTTCATGTACTCTACTTACCATAATTCCTTTTTCTTGCATTTTAGCCATAAAATCATCTTGACGTTCTACTTTAATAGTATAAATCCAATATGCTGAATCATGTTCTTTTTTATTTTCTAGTAAAGTTACCCCATCAACATCTTTTAATTGTTCATTATAATAATGGCCATTTGCTTTATGTTTAGCTATAACATTTTCATCTACTTCTTTTAAATTCGCTAATCCAATAGATGCATTAACATCATTCATATGAAATTTATATCCCCATTCTGGTATATCTGCTTCACATCTAAAATCTTTTCTATTGTCATCTCTATCAATACCATACCATCTTAATATTTTTGCTCTTTTATATAATTTTTCATGAGGACATATTAATATCCCCCCATCTACGCTTGTTAAATGTTTAATTGCTTGAAAACTAAAAGTAGCAAAATTACCATGTGATCCTATAGGTTTGCCTTTATATTTTGATCCAAAAGAATGAGCACAATCTTCAATAACTGCTGGTCTAAATCCATATAATTTATAGCATTTTTCTTGTATTTGTTTAATTCTATCTAAATCGATAGGATAACCACCCCAATGTACTACATAAATGATTTTTGTTGTAGGTGATAATTTTCTTTCTAAATCATCAAGATCCATATTTAAGTTATTAGGATTTACATCTACCCATTTAATTTTCATTCCATTAGCTAATACAGGAAAGTTAGTAGCAGTACATGTTAAAGATGTACATAGGGCTTCATCCCCATTTTGTATACCGGGCCAATTATTTTCAACATACCCCCATTCATATATTTCTTTATTTTTATCTGGATTTTGTAACATTCTTATAGCTAAATGTTCTGCAGATGTAGCACTATTTGTAGTTACTATATATTCTTGTCTAAATCTATTTCTTAAAGCTTCTTCAAATTTTTCTACTACAGGTCCTTGTCCTATAAAACTACTATTGATTACTTTGGAAGCATCCTTAGAAGCTTTTTTACTCATGTAAACTTTAAAAAGAGGAATTTGTTTCATAATTAATTTAATATATAAAAAATATTTTAAGAGGCCAAATTAATTTGGTTATTAATCCATTCATAGGTTTTTTCCATTCCTTTAATTAATGGTTGAGATACTTTCCACCCTATTTTTTTATAGTAAAGAGTATTATCTGAATTTCTCCCATTTACTCCTAGGGGACATTTATGACCATATTTATTTATAAATTCTTGACCATCTATATTATAAATGTTTAAATTTTTATTAGAAACTTCTATAGCCATTTTAGCAAAATTATTTATAGAAATCATTTCTTCAGAACCTATATTTACAGGTCCTGTAAAATTTGATCTCATTAATTTTATAGTTGCCTCTATACATTCATCTATATATAAAAAAGAACGTGTTTGATTTCCAGACCCCCATACTTCTATTGATTCACCTTCTTTAGCTAAAGCAGCTTTTCTACATAATGCTGCTGGTGCTTTTTCTCTACCCCCATCCCATGTTCCCTCAGGACCAAATATATTATGATATCTTGCAATTCTAACATTTAATCCTTTATTTTTTGCAAATGCTAAAAATAATCTTTCACTAAATAGTTTTTCCCAACCATATTCAGAATCTGGATTTGCGGGATAAGCGGAATCTTCTATACAATTAGGATTATTAGGATCTAACTGATTATGTTCTGGGTACATACAAGCTGAGGATGAATAAAATACCCTTTTAACTCCTTTTTTAATGCATTCATATGCTACATTTAAATTTACTAAAGCTGAATTATGCATTATGTCGGCATCATTTTCTCCAGTAAATATAAATCCAGCACCGCCCATATCCGCAGCGAATTGATATAATTCATCTACATTAGATCCTATAACTTTAGCTACAAGTTCGGGGTCTCTTAAATCACCTACTACAAATAAATCTGCTTTTGAATCAGAAAATTCTGGTTTTTTAAGATCAACACCAACTACTTCAAATCCTTCTTTTTTTAATCTTTTTACCATGTGGCTTCCTATAAACCCACCAGCTCCTAATACTACTGCTTTTTTCATAAAATATATGTTTTTTGTTTACAATCTGAAAACCACCAAGACATTTCTGAAAATGTACTTACATAAGTTCCTATTAATGTTTTATTTTTACTAAGTAATAATAAATCAATCATAGCATCTATTACTCCTTGTTTTTGTCCTCTTTCTCTATGACCCATGGTTTCTTTATAATTTTCTCTAGTTATAATTTTATCTCCATATCTTTTTTTCATTTTTTCTATAATTTCAGGAGTATCTGCAGTTACAAAAAAATTATTGTTTTCCATAGAGTCCATTAATTTATAAAAATCATTTATATTAAATAATTTTTGTTTTATTGGATCATCATTCCAGGATCTAATTTGAACAGAAACAGTATTATTGTTGAATTTTTTGGAGAAATTTTTAACTTCTTGTAATATATTATTTTTTATTTTTAATTTTTTTAATTGTTTTAAATATTCTAATCTTATTTCTTCAGGTATCCTATCAAATTCTAAATCTATATTTCTACCCTCCTTATCAGTATGTGTATGTCCTGTATGTCTTTGTGTATTATTATACCTTACACCATTCCCATCTGAAAAGTTTATAGGGAGGGGATCAGAGGGTAATATAGCAAACCTCCAAAAACTATAAATTGTAGCACCAGGGGGGTAATCAGGTCTTCTTATTATCATATTTTTATTTTCAAATAAATCAGTAAAATGACACTCTCCTACTGCAGCAGTAAAGGGCCAATCTACTTTTACTTCAGAATCTTTGTTAAATTCAGCTATTCTCATAGCCGATAGTAAACTTTTTATTCTATTACATAATCCCGCTATATTATTTGATATTACCATATTATTTTAAATTTGTTTAATTCTTTTTTTAACTATTTCGTCCCAATTATTTTTAAATAATTCATAATCAACATTACTCTTATCTAATTCTTTAATTACATCCCAATATAATATTTTATAAGGGGGATTAGTTTCATGTTTTCTTGATAAGTCATCAATAAATAAACATCCAGGTTCAGTTACATATTTTAATTTATCCATTGATTTATTTACTACTATTATAGATTTATATTCAAATTCTTTCAAATCTAACCATTTCTTTGTAATATTATACGCATTTGGAAATGGCCTAGCCGTTAAAAAATGTATTTCATAATAATTTGATAAGATTTTAAGTGCTGATTTAGAACCTGGTAGTATTTTATCTTTGAGGATTTCTTCTTCAGAAAATGCTTTACTCCAATCACATTTACCATTAACCGTAAAAAGTTGTATACGTTCCCAATGGTTATTAATAGTGCTATCTATATCACAAAATAATTTTTTCATAGTAATATTTTTAAAGAATAAATTAAAATAAAATTATGAGCTAGTTGATCTAATCCTAATAATAATACTGGCCAATAAAAACTAATAGTTGAAATATCAGTTTCATCCCCATTAATAGAAAACTTTTTTTTATTTAGTTCAATTTGTGCCCTTTTAGTTATTATACGACTTGTAACATAATCAATTAATAAATGAGTAAATGAATTTATAAAGCTAAATAAAATTGCATTTTTAATATCAAATAAAAATATTGATGTTAATACTAACATAGTTAAAAAGTATATAAAAATATGAATTAATAGCGGTTTCATACTTTTACCTTTGTTATTATTTAAACTACTAGGTTGTAAAACATAATCCCCAATAAAATGAAATAATAAAATATATATAATAATATTTTCTATATTCATGATAAATATTCTCTTAAACTTTTGTATACTAAATCAAAATGGGTTTCTTTATTTAACCAATTAAAATAATATTTAGGAAATAACTTACTTAATTCTGCTTGGTTTTCTATTAGAAAATTTACTAAAAAGGGGTCATATGGGTTATAGAAAGGGGGGCTATAACTACCAGGACTATTAGTAGGGTATCCCGAAGCATATGTTGGTTGTACTTCTAAGAAAGATATTTCATTAGTATCATTATCTACTATAACATCTACACCCTGGTGGTTTAAACCTAAAACATTAATAGTCTTACAAATTTCTGCTTCAAAATTATCCATAATGTATTGACATATTATATTTTTTTCTATAAAACTATCAATATTCTTACTTTTAAATTTTCCTGACGTTATGGCATTCCAATCTGTAGAATCTACTACTCTAGCATACCCTGATATTACCTTATTTCCCGATGCGTGGATTCTAAATGAAGTATTGATATTTTTTTCCTTATCAGATGTATTTAGAAGCTTAATACACATTTTAGTAGTTTTTATTCTACTATTATTTTGGGTGTATCTAATATAATCCTGGTCTAATTTTTTTAGTGTAGGTTGTATGTCTTCTTCTTTATAAACGGCATATGAATTCATTCCATTTACACTATTATTAACTCTTAAAAGAAAGGGTAATTCAATAGGGGTTTTTTCTTGTTGTAAATAATAATCTTTTTCATCTTTATAAGTAAAAAAATCAGGACAATTTATGTTATTCTCTTTCCATACTTTAAATGCTTCTTCTTTACATTGAACATTAATAAATCCCTCGGCAGAATTAGTAATATAAGGTATATTCCCAATTACTTTACTTTGAGCTACCATACTATCATATTCAGATCTGGTCATCAATTCTGGATCAGGATACCATCTAATATGGGTTATAGTATCTTTATGTTTATTATACGCTTCTAATACACTGTGACCATCTTCCCCATTAACATCTAATACAGGACCAAAATAACGACTTAAAGATTCTTTTTCAAAAATTCTCCAATTTTTATCGGCCCTTCTAGGACTTCTATTTGCTGATATTACTTTATATTCCATTATTTTATATAATTTTTAATTAATTTATCAAAACCTCTAACACTTACTCTGTCTTTAAAATCTTCTTCAAATGAGGTTGATTTTTTTCTACTTTTAAAGTGTACTATATATGCTCCCCATTCTATCATTTCATTACTATCACAATAACAAGAGATTTTTTTATCTAAAATATTTTTAATTTTAAATTTATTTTTATACTGTTCAACCATTTTACTTAAAGCTGGACTTTCCTTAGGTATGCCCTCCCAAGTATTAATAGTGTTGATCCATTTTTCTATAAAAGGAATAGCATTTTTATTATTTACGGATACAAAAGAACCTAAATAGGGTATATTTGAATTTTCTCTATAACATATTTGTAAATCATAATTTAAATCTATTAAATCAAAAAAATCTTTAACAAACATACAATCCACATCAATCATTATAATTGGTAAGTTTTCGGAAATACATAGTTGTTTTAATATCTTTGTTTTTAATGAGACATTATCTAACCAATCTTTACTCCATAAACTAGTATCCTCAGTAAAGGTATTAGTATTTATTATTTCAACTTTATCAAAAGACATAAGATATTTTTTATGGTTTGAATCTAATCCGGTATCGGCTATAAATATTTTATTTACTTTATTTAAGTTAATATTATTATATAAAGAATTTATAAAAATTTGACCAAATTTATAATATCCTGAATTTAATATTGTAAATATATTATACATTTAAGAATTTTTTACATAAGTTAATATAATCACTTTTACATTCTTCTTGGCCCATAACTTTTAATGATGTTCCCCTTCCTAGGTGATAGTGGTAAGGAAGACCATTTGGGGTATATGATTGGGTTCCTGCATCTAATTTTATAATATGTTTTTTAATTTTATCTTTTCTAAAAGCTGTATTTTCACACACGTAAAAGGGTATATTATTGTCTTTGCCGAATTTTGTTAAATTACCACAAGTATCTACATAAGATAAATCAGGTTTTAAATTATGTTTTTCAAATTCTTCTTTTTTCCATATTAAAAAATACTCTCTAGCTATACCCTTACTTTCTCCATGAGATACAAATAAATTTGTTTCTAATAAAGGCAAAATATCCTCTTCCCACTCTTTTAAAAATAAACTATCAATATCAACATGACATATATACTTAGACTTACATAAATCTATCCCCATATTAAATGCCTTATTATGATGCAAACTACCAGGCCCATATTTTCCCCCCTCTGTGTTATACCATGTTATCCCATTTAATCCATTTTCAAACCTTTCTTCTGGTGTTTCTTGATTATAACCATTAATTAAACAAAAATTATCTTTATTAAAATCTTTAAATTTATTTTTTAATAAACTTTTATCTCTTGAATTATCTATTAATATAATATTAAAAGATGATTCTGTAAATTTATATATAGATTCTACAGCTATTTTAGCAAGGTCCTCACTAAAATAGTTTACTAAAATAAAATCAATATTAGCAGGGGGTAAATTCATTTCCATCTAATTTAAAATTCATAAAAGGATTAAGTGAATGTATATTACAATTATATACCTCTTTAATTTTATCTCTAACTGTTAAATTAATTTTATCTGAAGCTGTTAGCCAACTTTCTATATTAGGGTCATTTTCTCCTGAATGCCATTGTTTTTCAGTATATCCATTAAAATATAAATTATTATTTATTTTACCACAATCTATACCACTTATTATTATATTTTTAGCTCCCATATATGCTGCTATATTCATACCACAAGTTATGCCTGATCTTTTACACGCCATTCGATCTGTTCCTATTACTTCTAAAGCTCCCTCTAGGGGGCCTGCTCCATCATTATGGCTAAACATGTAAGAATTATCATAATTAACATTATTTTTGCCTTGAGTATGCCAAGCCATATTATGTTCTGAATATATTAAAGGTATACCTAAATCTATAACTTCTAATAACCCTTTTTGAAATCTATCTTCATAAAGATCTTTCATTATAATATAATTACATTTATATTTTTTATATACATGATTTAAACCTATTGTTATTTTATTTTCATAAAAGGAGGGATCAATAAAATCCATAGAACTACCCCCTGCTATTATCCATATATCTTTACCTTGATATATGTTTTTTAATTCTTTAATTGTTTTCATTTTGTATGTTTTTATATAAAAATTCAGCAAATTTAAATTCTAAAGGTGTATCAATATCTATTGTTTCTTCACCATCAAGTATATAAAATGTAGGTTTTTTACCGACCACATTTTTGTGTTTTATCATATTTTCTCTACTAATAATACTAATACCATATGTTAATTTCATAATATCAGGAAGATCTTGTGTATTAGGTGCATTCTGAGGGTCATAATTAACTGGTTTACCATCTAACCACATATGATCTTTAATATAAGACGCTGTTAACATACTATCATGATTATCTATTACATTAGAAAATCTATTAATAAAATCATAATATGTTTGTACTTTTATTAAAGGAGCCGTAACGGGGGTATACATTAAATAATCACCCTCACAGCATTGGGCTAAATTCTCAAAAAATTCACTATTAGAACATTCTGAACTAGCAAAATAATTATCACGTTCATGATATTCTACTCCTAACCTTTTAGCCGTTTCAATTGCAATTATAGAATCTGTACTTACTATAATTTTATCTATTGTTTTTACTTGTTTGAGAGTATTTAATTTAATCTCTAATAAGTTTGAATCGGCAAAAGGTTTAAAATTTTTATTTTTTACTCTTTGAGAACCCTTTCTAACAGGTACTATAGCTGTGATTGTTTTCCTCATTATAATATTTCTTTCCAATCTTTTATATTAATAGCTAAATCATCAATGTAAATATCCGCCATTATTTTGGGGCTGGGTCCTGATATTTTCTTTTGACCAGGTAAATTTTGATTAACAGCATCAAATTCTAATCCTTTTTCTTTGCACCAATTAATAGCTTCAGTAAGGACTGGATATTCTTCGTTATCTCCCCTATTAGTCCACAGTATTATTTTGTGTCCCTCTTTTCTCATTTGAATTAAAGTATCCATTAATTCTTTTTTATCAGGAGTTTGTTCTCCTATTTTAGGAAAAGCAAATTCACATAAAGTTCCATCAAAATCTACTGCTATTCTTAATTTTTTATTCATTTTATATTATTTTTTACAAGTTGATTAGCAATATTATAAGCTTCTTTTATTATATTAATATCTGTATAAAAATTATCATTGGAAACAAAATCTTCTATAATATCTCTAGCATAAGTTCCTATAGCTATACCATTACATCTTACTCCTGCTTGTTCGGCTAATTGTTTTGACAATGCATTAGTACCCCCCGATAGTACTATAGGGATACTTAACGTAGGGGGCCTATATATTCGTTTAGATGAAACTTTTGCTTTACCCGATCCTTCTTTTTTAAATTTTCCTTTATTAGATAATGCAGCTTCTTTTTTATTTACTCTCATGTTAAATTTTTTGTTAATTACATCAGCACATGCTACTGCTTGTAAAGTTGAGTTAAAATTATTTTCTCCACCACTCATAGGATAACCATCAGCTTGGATTATTAATTTTTTATTTGATATTTTATTAGCTTCTTCTATTCTATACTCTAGTTTTGAATTACCTAAATTTAATCTATCTAAACACATTGAATTATAATTACCAGGATTTATTTCATTTATTAGTCCCCATTCTTCCATTGTAACTTTATGTTCTCCTACTGCAGCGTGTAATTCAAAAGTTTCAGCCCCCGCTTTTATACATTTAGGTAATAATTCTCTTAATTCTCTTGCGTTATGTCTGTAAGAAATAATATCATCCTTAGGACATATATCACTACATTTTCCACACCCTATACATAAATCTTTTATTACAATTTCTTTTGATTGGTTTTCAATTTCAAAACTTCCTTCTAATGTTTGGAATAAGTCTAGTTCTTCAGTAAATTTTTGTGGGATAGCTTCTGTGGGGCAAACAGGAATACACATATCACACCCAATACATGTAAAAGGATCTATATATGATTTTCTTACATGATGGTCCCCGGGCATTCCTACACTAGCCATAATAAAAGGTCTTACTCCTATATCTATACCTAATTCAGGTGATAATTTATAAGCTATATCAATACCCTGCATTGCGTGTTCTATAACCTTAATATTACATGAAACATCTAATATTTTAGCACCTGCTAATGTATATACTAAAGCTAGTTTTTTAACATAAGGGGCGTCTTCATTACCCGCCCCACATATCATTTTAAAACATTTTTCTTCTGCTAGTAAATTTTTTAATATTTTAAAACGTTCTGACACTAAATTCTATTTATTATAATATTAGATCTATCTATGTATTCTTTTCCTAGTTTATTATAATGATTAGCTTTATATTGCAACCACTTAGATTCAAATAGTAATGATGATTTAATTACGGGTAATATATTTTTTACATTTTTATCATTTAATTTAATGATAATATTTCTAGTTTCTATGTAGTCTAATAGATTTTTTTTGTATAATTTCTTAATAAAATCTTCACTTTTAAAAGATATATTACCCCCCATTAAAGTAGTTATATTATATTTTTTACATTTTTTTAATATATTTAATACTACACTATGCATTTGGGGAGAATCTACATAATTTTTTCCATAACCATAAGATTTAGTTAAATCTGATCTACCAACTATAATACCTGATAGCATTTTAGAAGCAGGACTATTTAAAATAAAATCTAAATTATTATATGCTGTAATACTTTCTATATTAATATAGAATTTTATATTTTTTAAATGTATGATAGATTCTATAAATTTTTGTAGAGCAAATTCAGATTCTACCATGGGGGCTACTATCCCATTAGCACCTATATAATTACTAAAATTTATATCACTTTTAGCTTCGCAACCTCCTATTTTAATACTTAATTTTAAATTACATAATTCTGTAATTCTTCTCATAAGAAGAATATCATTATGTAATGCTCCTTCGTCTTCGGTAGATTGTTTTATACCTATAACATTATAATCTTTATTAAGTTGTAATAAAGAAGATATTAATTCTTTCATATTGTATTATAAAAATTATTTTGTGCTTCTTGACGTTTAATGTCTTTAGGGTGATATAAACACCATTCTTCTTCCATTGGTAATACTCCTTTTGTAGATACCCCAACTATTTGCTCATGAACTTTATTTTGCCATTTAATTTTAGGTGAATTTTGTATAATTCTTGTTTGATAATCTGGCCAATTAACCCAACCTTTTTCATTTATGTTCCAACGCCATTGGTAAATGTGTGTTTGTGTTAAACCATCTACTGTATTAACCCTGGGAACCAAAAACATTTCTGTTGTTGGGTTGAGTTTTAAAACTTCTCTTAAATTTGTTATTAAAGATTCGTGTGGTAATTCGTCTGCGTCAATTTGAAATATCCAATCACCCGTACAATGTTCTTTTAGATTATTTTTAAAATTTGAAAAATGACCATTTAAAGAAAATTCTATAATTTTTAAGGGGTCTTTTAACCCCACAGGTGCTTTAAATGAATCTAATACTTTATATACCTCAGATATAGTGTTTCCTTTATCACATTGGATTACTATTTCATCATTTTTATCTATGTGTTTTACTAAAAACGATAATAATTTTTCTAATTCAATATGTTCATTACATACGGGGATTGCATAACTAATCTTCATTTTTTGTTTCGATTGTTGATTCTTTAGTAAACATACCTAATTCTTCAGCTGCATCCATAAAACATAATTTATTATAACGTTTCATATTTTTCATATCCATTCTATGTTTATAAAAATTACCTGGATTAGTAGCATCTGGATATTTATGTTGTTCATCTTTAGGAATAGAGATAGCTTTAACTACTGTCCAACCCCAATCGTCTGTATTTTTAATAGGTTCTGGAAAAATCATACCTTTTTCGGGCATTGTAATTGCAGTTGGAAACCAAGCTAATTTTTTTCCACCACCAGGGGGTTCATGATCTTGTCTTAAATCCTTAATTAGATCAGCTGTTAGTTCTAAAGTTTGTTTAAGACCTTCACTATCTAAAGTCATTGTAGTATTTGAAGTGTAACCACTAGTCATACAAAGCCATGTTTTTACTAGTCCATTTTCTGTTTGGAATTCTGATTCATAACATGCGTTGCTATCACAAATTGGACTGTCTACTAATTTATCTCCTAATTGTTTCATTATACTTCTATTTTTTTAAGTTTTGGTAATTTTAATTTTGGTAGTTCTTGTTTAGTTTCACCTATTTTTTTAAGTTTTGGTAATTTTAATTGTTGTGTTTGGGGTGCAGCTTCTACTTTAGGTAGTAATACATTTAATTTTTCAGTCATTTTATCAAAACTCCAATTATCTTTTAAATATTGTGTATTTTTACGTGATTTCTGGAGATATTGTTTATATTTTTTAAATACATCTTTCATAGCTCTACCCGCTATGTTTGTGTTAATATTAAACCATTGTGATTCTTTAAGTAAAAACTGATTTGCAGATGATGGGTGTACATTTTTTAATTCACCACCAATTAATATATTATAATCGGGATATAAAAAGTCTCTATGTCCACTCCAATTAGATACAATTGTTGGTTTACCTGTAATTGCTGCTTCAGCTAATGGTCTACCATAACCTTCACCTTTTGTAAATGATATAAATGATTTTACTTTAGGATCATTATTTAATTGATTCATTTCTTTATCTGTCATTTCACCATGTAAAAGATATATGTTAGGTAAATTACCAGATACTTGGTCTTTAATTCTATTTATATCTTTTAAAATTCCTTCTCTATCTATTAAAGAATAATTAATTTTATTTGTTTTTAAAATTAAAGATGGTTTTTTATTTCCTAATCCTTTAAAAGTTTCTAAAAAAGTTTTAATTAGTAAAGCTGTATTTTTTCTATCTTCTCCAAAACTACCTGGTAACCAATGTCCTGTATAAAGAAAACAAAAATCTTCTTTTATATTTTTAAGTAATCCTGAGTCTTGGGGGTTTTTATTATATTTATCTAAATCTAACCCCTCAAATAAAACTTCAATTGGTTTTTCAAGTTTAACTTTACCTACAACTTGTTTATTTTGGTCTAGTTTATCAAATGTAGTTGCTAAAGCTACTTGTTTTGAATGTTCAGAACTTACTAAATTTAAATCCATTCTATTACTACCTTCAATAAATTCAGCTGGATAAATTGTTGTTTCTATACCTGCTGATATACCAATATTATATTTCCCTACTGGTTGAAATTCGTTTGGTACAGTAATTTGTATCCAAATATCTGGTTGTTGGGTTAATTGACCCACAAAACGTTGTCTTAAAGGATTATCTAACGATAAAAAATTCCAAGGACAATCACCCCACCTTTGTGGCATAATTTTAATATCCCATTCTTTTTCTTTTGATTGTATAAGAGCTTTTATAAAATCTCTTGATCTTGCTCCATAACCTGAAAATGTGTCAATTGGACACGATACTACGCATAATGGCTTCATATTGATTGTATTTCTTTTAAAAATTCTGGTGTTAAACTAATTGGTGCTGGGTTATAGTTATTTAATTTAGTAGAATCATCTACTTTTATAACTCTAAAACGAGGTTGTGGTTTCCATTCTTTAAGCAAATTATCAATATTATCAATAAAACCTTGGCCCATAGCTTTTGCCGTACAACCTGATTCATCTGATAATACCCATTCTCTACCTGCCATTCCTCTTCTTTGTCTTTCTTCGGGGCCTATTTTATAAACTTTCATTAGTGCAATTGCAGCGTCCTCAATTGAACATTGACTTGCAAAGATGTAAGGTGTCATAGGTGAACCTTTTACTGAACGTGTTTTGGGGAATATAGGCATTGCCCATTCACCACATTTTTTATACTTACCATCTGCATTTGAAGGGTGTTTAGTTGAAAAATTAATCCAATCACCATTCTCATCTTCAAAACGCATTTGATCTTGCATACCACCTTGTACAGGTGCTATAATCATTCTACCTGCTGTTAAAGATTCAGTTAAACCTAATCCCCATCCTTCATTATCAGTCATAAACATATGAGCATCTGAACAATTATATAAATAATTTAAATCTTTATCATTAAAACGTTCATTAATAATTTTTACTTGATGGATTTCTGGATCACACAAACTATCAATTACAGCATTTAAATCTGTACCATGTTCAAATGATGCTTCTGTTTTCATTAATAATGTACATTTTTTAGCTTTTTCAACTGGTAATTGATCTAAAAATGTTCTCCATGCTAGTATAATGTCTGATTGGTTTTTTCTTCTAATATTTCTAGAAACATGTAATACTACAAAATCTTTATCTTCACCTAAAATTCTTTCTTTAAATGCTTCAAATTCAAAATCATTTACAATAGGAAAATATTTTTTCTCATCTATACCATGAGGGACATACTGTATACGTCCTGGTTTTGGATGGTCTCTAAGTACATTTTCTACTAAGTTTTTAGTTTGTTTTGAAATACAAAGTAACATATCATCTGAACGATAAAATTCTCTGTTCCACATAGGATAAGGTAAATCATCCCAAATTGTATAAAAAATTAATGGGCATTGTTGTCTAATTTCATTTTCCATAGCATACATCCAAATCCAATAACGAGGATCTGTAAAATGTACTATTGCGTCTGGTTTTTCTTGTGCTATAATTTGTCTTAATATATTTTGATCACCATAACCATTACATGCTACAACTTTAACAAAAGAATCTGGTATATTGATTAATTTATTTATATCAGATGAAATATCAAATCCCTTACCTGCTTCTGGGTGTTTTACTGCTCCTCCTAGATTAACCCAATTAAAATGATGTGCTGAATTTGTTATAATTTCTCTTGCCATCCCTCCTACACCTGAATGTGTACGGATATCATCAGATAGCATTAGTATTTTTTTTCGTTGATCTTTAGGAATGTAATCTTTTTTATTAACTTTAGGTTGTTCTCCTATTTTTTTAAGTTTGGGAAGTTGAATTTTTTGCATATAACCTTTTTTTTATTTTATAAACTACCACTTACTGTTAAGTCGGTGTGATTATGTAATTTTTTTCGAAATTCTTCGTCTGTTAAATACAGATGTACTGCTCTGTTTGCTAACTTTTGTAAATTAAATTTGTGTCTAATTGATGAAACTTTAAAATCTTCAAATAAGTGATCTACAATTTTTACACTTGTTAATTTTAAATTTTTATTTGCCATAATATTTTATTGTATATTCACATATACATATATAACAATATTAAAAACCTATAATTCTCCTGCTCTTCTTGCGTGTTTTATTGCTTCTTGTATTCGGGGATTACTTTGCAATTTTTTTAATTTTTCTAATTCTTCTTGTTCTTGTGTTTTAATTTCCGAGTGTACTTTTTTTTGTTTTTGTGTGGGGTTGGTGTTTTTAATGCTTCCAACCACTCCCTCGTTGTTAGTACTACTTCCTTTAGTTTTTTGTTTTTTTCTTTCATTTTTATCTGTATATAAAGAAGATTTATAAACCTCGTAATCTTTAGGATCTCTTGCAACTCCTTTTACTTGAGCAAAAGCCATGTTAGCTGCTACAACCATTGCAATAGCTAAAGGGTCAAATACAAAAATAATTAACATCATAAACCAATTAACTATTGTAGCCATTGGTTGACCTGTTAATGTAGCCATATATTTAAGTGGGCCTAATTCACGCGCAGATTCGTTGCCTATTTGCGCATCTAACACGCGTATATCCAATACCGATATTGAGTCAGTGACTGCGTTTAAGTT
>VMHT01222368.1_pt1 | contig 30548 bp, 37 predicted proteins | sample 4693611 | NCBI WGS metagenome assembly VMHT01 (sample SAMN12280063, study PRJNA550983) | marine metagenome | isolation source: seawater sampled from same location over 5 years 0.02-0.2 micron viral filtrate | place: USA: collected off the coast of southern California halfway between the port... ... | reverse complement strand
GAGATGAAAAAAAACTTTACTGACAATGAGTCAGTAATGATTGCTCAATACCAAGGCTTAAATGTAAATGAATTAGATACTTTAAGAAAAGAGTTAAGAGAAAAAGGCATTCTTTTTAAGATTACAAAAAATAGAATTACAAAAATTGCCTTGAAAGAAACAACAAAAAAAGATTTAGAAAAATATTTTACGGGGCCAACAGCTGCAGCAATATCATCCGATCCAATATCAACAGCTAAGATTTTAACAAAATTTTCAAAATCAAACGATAAGCTAAAAATAGTTGCTGGTTTTATGGATGGTAAAGTTTTGGATGAAAAAGAGGTGTCAGTAATTGCCACACTTCCTTCATTAGAAGAAGCTAGAGCCAAAATAGTGGGTATTTTAGCTACTCCGGCACAAAAATTAGTTAGTATTTTACTTGCACCTGGCTCAAAAATTGCTAATTTAGCGCGCGCAAAGAGTTTAAAAAATTAAATCACAGGATTAAATATGGCAGACTTAAATAAAATTATAGATGAACTTTCTACTTTAACTGTTGTTGAAGCGGCAGAGTTATCTAAACAACTTGAGGAAAAATGGGGTGTTACAGCGGCAGCACCTGTTGCAGCAGCACCAGCAGGTGGAGCAGCAGCACCAGCAGGAGAAGAAAAATCTGAGTTTTCAATTTTCCTTGCTTCAGCAGGAGATAAAAAAATTAACGTAATTAAAGAAGTAAGAGCAATAACTGGTTTAGGTTTAAAAGAGGCTAAAGATTTAGTAGAGGCAGCACCAAAAGAAGTTAAAGGTGGTGTAGCTAAAAAAGAAGCTGAAGAATTTAAGAAAAAACTTGAAGCAGCTGGAGCTAAAGTAGAATTAAAGTAAACAAAATTTAAAATTAAATTTAATTGCAAATAAATATTTGCGATTAAATTTATTATATTTGATGCAATTATCCTTTACGCAAAAGAAACATATTAGAAAAAATTTTGGAAAACTAGTTGAAGGTCTATCAATTCCTAATCTTATAGAGGTTCAGAAGAACTCATACAATGAGTTTCTTGAATCGAAATCTTTAAAAGATCAGTTGAGTGATTTATCTAAAGGGATAGATAAAGTTTTCAAAAGTATTTTCCCAATCGAAGACGGTAATGATAAGGCCACTTTAGAATATGTTTCTTACAAATTAGAAAAACCAAAATTTGATGTAATAGAATGTAAACAAAGAAGTCTATCTTATTCTGCTGCCCTTAAAGCAACTTTAAGATTAGTCGTTTATGAAATCGATGCCGAAAACAATACCAAACAAATTCTTTCTGCAAAAGAACAGGAGGTTTTTATCGGCGACCTTCCTTTAATGACACCGAGCGCCACTTTCATAACTAACGGTGTTGAAAGAGTAGTAGTAAATCAAATGCATAGAAGTCCAGGAGTATTTTTTGATCATGATAAAGGAAAGACTCATGCAAGCGGTAAACTTTTATTTAATTGCAGAATTATTCCTGGGAGAGGATCATGGTTAGACTTTGAATTTGATCCAAAAGATATTTTATATTTTAGAATTGACAGAAAGAAAAAACTTCCAATTACAACTTTTTTGCTTGGCTTAGGTTATTCTAAAGATAAAATAATTAATACTTTTTATTCTACAAATAAGTATACATATAATAAAGAAACCAAAAACTGGATTACTGATTTTGATTTAGAAAACTATAAAAGGCCACTTAAACTTTCATATGATTTAATTGATGCAAAAAATAACAAAAAAGTTTTAGGTAAAGGAGATAAATTAAACATTGTAATCGCTAGAAATCTTAAAGAAAAAGGTTTAAAATCAATATTGATTACCAATACTGAAATTGTAGGAAAATATTCTGGGAAAGATATAAAAGATAAAAACGGGGAAATTTTAGTTGGAGCTGGATTTGATATAACTGAAGAACAACTAGAGAAAATAATTTCTCAAGATGAAAAAGAATTAAATATCGTAAATATAGATCCAATTAATAAAGGCCCTTATATTTTAGAAAGTCTTAAAATAGATAAAAATAACAATAAAATAGAAGCATTAAATGATATTTATAGAGTTTTAAGACCAGGTGAAGCTCCATCAGCTGAAATTGCCGAAGAAATCTTTAATAATTTGTATTTTAAAAAAGAAAGATATGATTTATCCGAAGTTGGTAGAGTTAAACTTAATTCAAAACTAGATCTCGACACAAGCCCGAAGAAAACTGTTTTAGAAACCAATGATATCGTTGCCATAATCAGATTTATGCTAGATTTAAGAGATGGAAAAGGTGAAGTAGATGATATTGACCACCTTGGAAATAGAAGAGTTAGATCAGTTGGAGAGTTAGTAGAAAATCAATTTAGAATAGGTTTATTGAGAATGGAAAGAACTGTTAAAGAAAAAATGACAACTTTTTTAGAAATTGAGTCCGCAATGCCACAAGACCTGATTAATGCTAAACCTATAACAACCTCTCTGAAAGACTTTTTTGCGACTTCTCAACTTTCACAGTTTATGGATCAAACTAATCCTTTGTCTGAAATTACACATAAAAGAAGAGTTTCAGCATTAGGACCAGGAGGTCTTACTAGAGAAAGAGCAGGGTTCGAGGTAAGGGATGTCCATCCAACTCACTATGGAAGAATATGTCCTATTGAAACACCAGAGGGTCCTAACATTGGCTTGATAAATAGTTTAGCTACTTATTGTAGAGTAAATAAATTCGGATATATAGAAAGCCCATATAAAAAAGTATCGAATGGAAAAGTTACATCAGAAATTAAATATTTGTCTGCAATAGAAGAAGAGAAGTTTACAATAGCCCAAGCAAATTCTGCATTAAATAAAGATGGATCGTTCGTTGAAGAATTAGTAGCGTGTAGAAAAAATCTAAATTTTGAATTATCTTCTAAAGAGAATATTGATTTTATAGATGTTTCACCTAAACAATTAGTATCTGTTGCAGCCGCACTAATACCATTTTTAGAAAATGATGATGCTAATAGAGCACTAATGGGTTCAAATATGATGCGTCAGGCTGTTCCCTTATTAAAACCCGAGTCACCTTTAGTTGGTACGGGTATAGAGTCAGATGTTGCTTTAGACTCAGGAGTAACAATTGTGGCTAAAAGAAATGGTGTTGTTGATAAAATTGATGGAAAAAGAATTGTTGTAAAAGTAACAGACGTAACTGATTTATCACAGTCAGCAGTTGATATTTATAATTTATCTAAATTTCAAAGGTCAAATCAAAACACATGTATCAACCAAAAACCTTTAGTAAAAGTTGGCGACAAAATAAAAAAAGGAGATATTATTGCAGATGGACCAGCCACAAAACTTGGAGAATTGGCATTAGGAAAAAACGTTACAGTCGCTTTTATGCCTTGGCAAGGGTATAACTTCGAAGACTCAATTTTGATTTCTGAAAGATGTGTGACAGATGATGTTTTTACATCAGTTCATATAGAAGAGTATGAGTCTATGGCAAGAGATACTAAACTTGGTGCTGAGGAAATAACTAGAGATATACCTAATGTGAGTGAAGAGAGTTTAAGAAATCTAGATGAGTCAGGAATTGTATATGTAGGAGCGGAAGTAAAACCAGGAGATATCCTAGTTGGTAAAGTTACTCCAAAAAGTGAAACCTCATCAAGTCCAGAAGAAAAACTTTTAAGATCAATTTTTGGTGAAAAAGCTACAGATGTACGAGACTCATCTTTAAAATTGCCTTCAGGAAGTACTGGGGTAGTAATAGATGTAAGAGTTTTCAATAGACATGGTATCGAGAAAGATGAGAGATCTATTGCGATAGAGAGAGCTGAAATTGAGTCCGTTCAAGAAGATAAAAAAGTAGAGGAAGAAATACTTAATAGAAATATTAAACTTAGAGCTATAGATTTATTAAACGGTCAAAGTATAAACAAGCAATTTAAAAATTTAAAAGCTGGCACAACTTTAAATCTTAATGATTTTGAAGATTTGAGCTTAAAAGATCTTTGGAAAATTCCATTGCAAAAACAAGAATTAAACAATGATCTTGAGAAACTTAAAAATCAATTCGAAAACGCATCAGAAGATATAAGATTAAGATTTGAAGATAAAGTAACTAAAATTCAGCAAGGTGATGATTTATTACCTACGGTAATGAAAGTTGTGAAAGTTTTCGTTGCTGTTAAAAGAAGATTAATGCCAGGGGATAAAATGGCTGGAAGACATGGTAATAAAGGAGTAGTTAGTAAAATTGTGCCGGTAGAGGATATGCCTTACATGGAAACTGGTAAACCTGTTGACATTGTTTTAAACCCTTTAGGCGTACCAAGCCGTATGAATGTTGGTCAAATATTGGAAACTCATCTTGGATGGTCATGTTCTGAACTTGGTGATCAGATTAAAAAACATTTAAAAAATTTTGATAAAGAAATAGAGAACATAAAAGAAAAATTGAGAGAAATTTACGGAAAAACTTATTACGACGAGGTTATTTCGAGATTATCTAATAAAGAAATTGCAGAATTAGTTGAAAATTTATCTAACGGCGTACCTATTGCTACACCTGTTTTCGATGGAGCTAGTACTCATGATATTACGAAAATGTTAGATTTAGCTAAATTACCTAACTCTGGACAAACATATTTATGGAACGGTCAAACTGGTGAAAGATTTGATAGACCCGTCACAGTAGGAATAATTTATATGCTTAAGTTAAATCATCTAGTCGAAGATAAAATTCACGCTAGATCAACTGGTCCATATAGTTTGGTTACGCAACAACCTCTAGGTGGAAAAGCTCAACTTGGCGGACAAAGATTTGGAGAAATGGAAGTTTGGGCTTTAGAAGCATACGGTGCATCATATACATTACAGGAAATATTAACTGTTAAATCAGATGATGTCGCTGGAAGAACTAAGGTTTATGAAACTATCGTCAAAGGAAACAATAACTTTGAATCAGGCATTCCAGAGTCTTTTAATGTCCTTGTTAAAGAAATAAGAGCTTTAGGCTTAAATATTGAGCTAAATTAATTATGAAAAAAAATTTACCTAGAAACTACGATAACCAAAATATTGCTCAAGAAAATAATTTTGATAGCATTAAAATTACCTTGGCTAGTCCTGATAAAATCAAATCTTGGTCTTATGGTGAAATAAAAAAACCAGAGACAATAAATTATAGAACTTTTAGACCAGAAAAAGATGGCCTGTTTTGTTCAAGAATATTTGGGCCAGTAAAGGATTATGAATGCTTATGCGGAAAATACAAAAGAATGAAATTTCGAGGAATTATTTGTGAAAAATGTGGAGTAGAAGTTACAAAATCAAATGTAAGAAGAGAAAGAATGGGTCATATTGATCTTGCTTGCCCTGTAGCTCATATATGGTTTTTGAAATCATTACCAAGTAGAATTTCTTTAGCCATAGACATGAAGTTAAAGGAAGTTGAAAAAGTACTTTATTTTGAAAGTTTCATTGTGGTTGAACCAGGTTTAACAAATTTAAAAAAAGGTCAATTAATTTCAGAAGAAGCACTACTTAAAGCACAAGATGAGTTTGGCGAAGATGCATTTACAGCTGGTATTGGCGCTGAAGCTGTAAGAGAAATATTAGTAAATTTAGACCTAAAAAAAGAGCAAAAAAAATTAAGAGAGTCACTAAAGGAAATAAAATCAAAGGTAACAGAGGAGAGGACTATAAAAAGACTTAAATTAATTGAGTCATTCATTAACTCAGGAAATAAACCGGAATGGATGATCTTAACCTCTGTGCCAGTTATACCTCCAGAGTTAAGGCCACTAGTCCCGTTAGATGGAGGAAGATTCGCTACATCTGATTTAAATGATTTATATAGAAGAGTAATTAATAGAAATAATAGATTAAAAAGATTGTTAGATCTAAAAGCTCCGGACATAATTGTAAGAAATGAAAAAAGAATGCTTCAGGAGTCAGTTGATGCATTATTTGATAACGGCAGAAGAGGCAGAGTAATTACAGGTACAGGAAAGAGACCGCTTAAATCTCTGGCTGAAATGCTTAAAGGTAAACAAGGAAGGTTTAGACAAAATTTATTAGGAAAAAGGGTAGATTATTCAGGTAGATCGGTAATTGTCGTTGGACCAGAATTAAAACTACATCAATGTGGGCTTCCAAAAAAAATGGCCCTAGAGTTATTTAAACCTTTTTTATACGCAAGACTTGATAAATTAGGTTTAGCAACAACAATAAAACAAGCAAAAAGACTAGTTGAAAAAGAAAAAAGTGAAGTCTGGGATTCACTTGAACATATAATCAGAGAACATCCAATTCTTTTAAACAGAGCTCCAACTTTACATAGACTAGGGGTGCAAGCTTTTGAAGCAAAACTTATTGAAGGAAATGCAATTGAATTACATCCGTTAGTTTGTGCAGCATTTAACGCCGATTTTGACGGAGATCAAATGGCAGTTCATATTCCTCTAAGTTTAGAGGCTCAATTAGAAGCTAGAGTTTTAATGATGTCTACCAACAATATTCTAAGCCCATCAAATGGAAAACCAATAATTGTTCCAAGCCAAGATATAGTTCTAGGAATATATTATCTTTCACAAGCAGACGATAAAGAAACAAAACCCAAAGGTATATTCTCTAGCATCGAAGAAATAGAACAAGCTTTAGAAAATAAATCAATTAGCTTACATTCAAAAATAATTTCTACATTTAAGACTGTTGGAGAAGATGGTAACGCGGTTTTAGAAAAATATACTAGTACGGCGGGTAGATTTTTATTATCTAGTGTTTTACCAAAAAATCATAATATTAAATTTAATTTAGTTAATAAATTATTAACTAAGAAAAATGTTTCAGAAGTAATAGACACAATTTTTAGATATTGTGGACAAAAAGAGACTGTAATTTTTTGTGATAAAATTAAAACTCTTGGTTTTAAACACGCCTTTAAAGCAGGAATATCTTTTGGAAAAGATGATTTAATAATACCAAAAACAAAAGAAAATTTAATAAGTAGTACAAAAAAACAAATAGAGGAATATGAGAAACAATACTCTGATGGATTAATCACTAGAGGTGAAAAGTACAATAAAGTTGTAGATATATGGTCTAAATGTACCGATACGGTTGCAAATGAAATGATGAAAGAAATTTCATCTGCAGAAAAAAAATATGATGATGACAGAATAGAAACTAACTCTGTTTACATGATGGCAGATTCTGGTGCTAGAGGATCCCAAGCTCAGATGAAACAGTTGGCAGGTATGAGAGGTTTAATCGCTAAGCCTTCTGGTGAAATTATTGAAACTCCTATTATATCTAATTTTAAAGAGGGTTTATCAGTATTAGAATACTTTAACTCTACACATGGTGCTAGAAAAGGTTTAGCAGATACGGCTTTAAAAACTGCGAACTCTGGTTATCTTACAAGAAGATTATGTGACGTAGCACAAGATGTACAAATAACAAAAGCCGAGTGTGATCCAAAAAAAAGATCCTCAGTTACAATTTCAGAAATTATAGAAGGTGGAAATATATTAGTAAGTTTATCTGAAAGAATATTAGGAAGAGTAATCGCGGAAAACATAAAAAATCCAGTTACAGGAGAGGTGATTATTAAAAAAGATAAGTTAATAGATGAATTCGACTGTGAAAAAATAGACGCTGCAGGAGTAAAGTCTGTCAATGTTTATTCTGTAATAACTTGTGCATCAACAAAAGGTGTTTGCCAAGTATGTTATGGAAGAGATTTAGCAAGAGGCAAGCTTGTAAATGTAGGTGAAGCAGTAGGTATGATAGCAGCACAATCAATTGGTGAACCAGGTACTCAGTTAACTATGAGAACATTCCATGTTGGAGGAACCGCTCAGATAAAAGAGGAGTCACAAATCATTTCGCAAACTAAAGGAAAGGTAAATATAATTAATAAAAATCTAATCGAAGACTCAAAAAAGAATATTATAGTTATGGGCAGAAATACACAATTGAGCATAGAGGACGATAACGGCAGACAACTTGCAATTTACAAAGTCAACTATGGATCAAAGCTATTTTTTAAAGATGGAGAAATCGTTGACAAAGGAAAAAAAATTGCAGAGTGGGATCCTTACACTTTGCCAGTTATTGCAGAAACAAGTGGAATTGCAAATTATATGGATTTAACAGAGGGAAGTTCTCTAGCTGAAACACTCGACGAAGCAACAGGTCTATCTTCAAAATCCGTCATAGATTGGAAGTCTTCAGGAAAAAACTCAGAGTTAAAACCTAGGATTACACTTAGAAATGAAAAAGGCGAAATAATTAAAAAAGCTGACGGAAATGAAGCTAGATACTACCTTGTGCCTGATACAATACTATCTGTTAAAGATGGACAAAAAATTTCAGCCGGAGATGTTTTAGCAAGATTACCTAAGGAAACTTCTAAAACTAAAGATATTACTGGAGGATTGCCACGAGTAGCAGAGTTATTTGAAGCAAGAAGACCAAAAGATAGCGCCATCATAGCCGAGAATGATGGTGTAATAGAATTTGGAAAAGAAGTTAGGGGTAAACAAAAAATTTCTATTGTTTCTTCTTCAGGAGATACATCAAATTATCTAATTCCAAAAGGAAAACATGTTAATTTTAATCAAGGTGAAAAAATTAAAAAAGGCGAATACCTTTTAGATGGAAGTCCAGCTCCCCATGATATTCTAAGAATTTTGGGTGTTGAAAAGCTTACTGAATATTTTGTATCTGAAGTTCAAGAAGTTTATAGGTTACAAGGTGTTGTGATTAACGATAAACATATAGAAACCATTGTGAGACAGATGTTAAAAAGAGTTGAAGTAAAAGATCCAGGAGACTCTGAATTATTGTCAGGTGAAGTAGTTGATTTATTGGATATCAATGTAACAAATGATAGGTTAAGAGAAGAAAAGAAAAAACCAGCTATTTTTGAAAGAGTTTTACTGGGTATAACTAAAGCTTCTCTTCAAACTAATTCGTTTATATCTGCTGCATCATTCCAGGAGACTACAAGAGTTTTAACTGACGCTTCTATAAAAGGAAAAGTAGACGCTTTAGAAGGATTAAAAGAAAATGTAATTGTTGGTAGATTAGTTCCTGCAGGTACCGGGTTAACAAAAATAGAGTGGGATAAACAAGCAAGAGAGCAAGATAAAGCTAGAATAGAGGAAATTAAAAAACAGGAGCTAGAATCGGCTCCAGAAGCGCCTGAACAAACAGCTTAATTTAAATTTAAAAATCCATAAATATTGACTTTTGCTAATTCAATGTTAGTTTACGGCAAATTTTGAATGTTAGAAGTAAGGTTAGTTAAGACCTTAAACACTAACAATAAAACTAAAGGTTCTCCTTACTTTCATATTCAAAATATTATTATGCCAACAATTAATCAGTTGATTAAAAAAAGTAGAATTAAACCTATTGCTAGAAATAAAGTTCCAGCTCTAGAAAAACAGCCGCTGAAAAGAGGTGTTTGCGTTAAAGTTTATACAACTACTCCAAAGAAACCTAATTCTGCTTTAAGAAAAGTTGCAAGAGTTAGATTATCTAATGGTTTTGAGGTAACTGCGTACATCCCAGGAGAAGGTCATAATTTACAAGAGCACTCTGTTGTTTTATTGCGAGGTGGGCGTGTAAAAGATTTACCTGGTGTCCGTTATCATATTTTAAGAGGTAATCTAGATACCCAAGGGGTTGCTAATAGAAAAAAAAGAAGATCTCTCTACGGAGCCAAAAAACCAAAATAGTTTTATGTCAAGAAAAAGAAAAGCACCAGTTAGAAAAGTTTATCCTGATCCAAAGTTTCATTCAGAAGTAGTTTCAAAATTTATTAATTCAATCATGTATGATGGAAAAAGATCTACTGCAGAAAAAATTCTTTATGATGCATTAGATAAAATTAAATCAAAAAACAATGAGGACCCTATTAAAGTTTTTAACTCAGCTATAAGTAATGTAAAACCAAATCTTGAATGTAGATCAAGAAGAGTTGGTGGAGCTACTTATCAAGTTCCAGTAGAAGTAAAATCTAAGAGAGCACAAGCTTTAGCATTAAGGTGGTTAATGGAAGCCACTAGAAAAAGAAAAAATAAAACTATGGCAGAAAAATTATACGCTGAATTAATTGATGCATCTCATAATAAAGGTTCAGCTATTAAAAAAAGGGAAGATACACATAAAATGGCAGAGGCCAATAAAGCCTTCGCTCATTTTAGATGGTAATTAATTATGGCTAAGTATACTTTAGATAAATATAGAAACATTGGGATCATGGCTCACATTGATGCAGGGAAGACAACTACTACTGAAAGAGTTTTATATTACACAGGAAAAAGTCACAAAATTGGGGAAGTCCATGACGGCGCTGCCACTATGGACTGGATGGAGCAGGAACAAGAAAGAGGTATTACTATTACTTCAGCTGCCACCACTTGTTTTTGGAGAGATCACAGAATTAATATTATAGACACCCCAGGTCACGTAGACTTTACTATTGAAGTAGAAAGATCATTAAAAGTCTTAGATGGTGCTGTGGCTGTTTTTGATGGAGTGGCAGGTGTTGAACCACAATCTGAAACTGTATGGAGACAAGCAGATAAGTATAAGGTTCCAAGAATTTGTTTTGTAAATAAATTAGATAGAACCGGTGCTGATTTTTATAGATGTGTGGATATGATTAAAGATCGATTAGGATGTAAACCATTACCTCTTCAATTACCAATTGGAGCAGAAGCTGACCTTAAGGGAGTAGTTGATTTGGTAAAAATGAAAGGTGTTGTTTGGCAAAATGAAGACTTAGGAGCTAAATTTGATTATGTAGACATACCAGACGATTTAAAAGCAAAAGCAAATGAATATAGACAAAACTTGGTAGAAACTGCTGTAGAGGAAGACGAAAAGTTAATGGAGGCATATTTGGAAGGTAAAGAGCCATCCGAGGACGATTTGATTAAATGTATAAGAAAAGGAACACTGGATTTTAATTTTGTTCCAATTTTAACCGGTTCAGCTTTTAAAAATAAAGGTGTTCAACCTTTATTAGATGCGGTTATTGACTATTTACCAAGTCCTAAAGATATAGGTTCAATTGAGGCCACTAAATTAAACTCAGAAGATAAGTTGGAAATGAAATTTGAAGATAATGAACCATTTTCGGCGTTAGCTTTTAAAGTTGCTAATGATCCATTTGTTGGTTCGTTGACATTTATTCGTATTTATTCTGGAAAATTACAGGCAGGTACTGCTGTTTATAATTCATCAACTGAAAAATCTGAAAGAGTTGGTAGAATGTTATTAATGCACGCCAATTCTAGAGAAGATATTAAAGAAGCTACTACAGGCGATATAGTGGCATTAGCTGGATTAAAACATACAATAACTGGGCACACACTTTGTGATGAAAATAAACCAATTTTATTAGAACCAATGGAGTTTCCTGACCCAGTAATTGAAATTGCAGTGGAACCTAAAACAAAGGGTGACCAAGAAAAAATGGGCGAGGCTTTAAATAGATTAGCAAAAGAAGACCCTTCTTTTAGAGTTAGCTCGGACGAAGAATCTGGTCAAACAATAATTAAAGGTATGGGTGAACTACATTTAGATATTATTGTAGATAGAATGAAAAGAGAATTTAAAGTTGAAGCAAATGTTGGTGCTCCACAAGTAGCTTATAGAGAAACAATTTTAGCTTCATCTGAGGTTACTTATATTCATAAAAAGCAAAGTGGTGGTTCCGGTCAGTTTGCAAAGGTAACATTAAGTGTTGAACCCTTAGAGCCAGGAAAAGGCAGAGAAGTTGATAATAAAATTAAAGGTGGAGCAATTCCAAAAGAGTTTATTCCGGGAGTAGAAAAAGGTGTTTTAAGTGTTGCGGACAGCGGAATTTTAGCAGGCTTCCCAGTTATAGATTACAAGGTAACGATTTTAGATGGTTTACATCACGATGTTGACTCAAGCGTACTTGCCTTTGAGATTGCTTCTAGAATGTGTTTTAGAGAAGCATGTACTAAAGCAACTTTAAAATTATTAGAGCCGATGATGAAAGTAGAAGTGGTAACACCCGAAGAGTTTATGGGTGACGTCATAGGAGACTTAAATAGTAGGAGAGGCCAAGTTGCTTCGACAGAGTCAAGAGGTAACGCTACAGCAATTAATGCAACAGTTCCTTTAGCAAACATGTTTGGATATATAAATAATCTGCGTTCATCTACTCAAGGAAGAGCTCAGTATACAATGCAATTTAGTCATTATGATAAAGTTCCTCAAAATGTTCAGGATGAAGTAACAAAGAAATTAGCTTAACTTATGGAAAATCAAAATATAAGAATACATTTAAAAGCATACGATAATAAGATCTTAGATTTATCTACAGAGGAGATAGTTAATACAGCCAAAAGGACCGGTGCTCAAGTCAAAGGACCTATTCCTTTACCAACAAGAATTGAAAGATACACAGTTCTAAGATCACCTCACATAGATAAAAAAAGTAGAGAACAATTTGAATCAAGAACACATAAAAGATTAATAGATATTATTGAACCAACACCTCAAACTGTTGAAGCTTTGATGAAATTAGATTTAGCTTCTGGGGTAGATATTGAAATAAAGATATAGAAAATGAGTATTGGATTAATAGGAACTAAAGTAGGAATGACAAGAGAATTTATGGAAAGCGGTCAATCTGTGCCTGTAACGGTTATAAAAGTTGAAAAAGGAAGAGTCCTTGACGTTATTAGTAAAGAAAAAAGAGGTTATAACGCTGTCAAAGTTGGTTTCTTCAAACTTAAAAATTCAAAACTTACAAAACAGATGAAAGGTTATTTCGCAAAAAAAAATACAGAACCAAAAAAAATTCTTAAAGAATTTAGAGTAGATAATTATGAGCAATATAAAGAGGGTAATGAATTAGGGCTAGAGATATTTAAAGACAAAAAATTCCTAGATGTTAGAGCAAAAAGTATCGGTAAAGGATTTGCGGGTGTAATGAAGAGGTGGAACTTTGGTGGTTTAAGAGCTTCCCACGGTGTATCAGTTTCTCATAGATCCCATGGTTCAACTGGTCAAAGACAAGATCCAGGAAAAGTTTTCAAAGGAAAAAAAATGGCCGGACATATGGGAGATAAACTAAGAACAATGTTAAACCTTGAGGTAATAAAATCAGATTTAGAAAACAACTTATTGTATATCAAAGGATCTATACCTGGTTCTAAAAATTCTACAGTTTTTTTAAGGGAATCTGTAAAAAATGTTACAAGAAAAACTATTAAAGAAAAACATGAAGCAAAAGTTAAAGCTGCTGCAGCTAAAAAAGGAAAAAAATAAATGAAATTTCCTCTTTTAAACATTGATGGTTCTAAAGCAGACTCAATAGAAATATCTGATAAATTAGTTAATTTAAAAGTAAATCATAAACTAATTAAATTTGTTATTGACTGGCAACTTAACCATGCAAAACCAAGAATTGCTAAAACAAAACAAAGAAATCAAATTAAAGGATCTACCAAAAAAATAGTCCCACAAAAAGGTGGAGGCGGCGCAAGACATGCGAGTAAAAAGGCACCACTGTTTGTTGGAGGTGGTGTAGCCCATGGACCAAAAGGTGCTGTTTACAAGATTAAAAAAATTAATAAAAAAGTTAGAAAGTTAGCTTTAGCGCAAACGTTATCAAAGAAAAATTCTGATAAAAATCTTTATATATTAGCTGACGTAAAGAAAGAAATTAAGAAAACAAAAGAGTTCAATAAATTTTTGATTAAAAATAAATTAGCAAATGCATTAATTATTACAGATACAAATTCAATGAAAAATATCGATAAATCAGTTCGAAATATTAAAAACATTAAATTAATTAAAGAAGAAGGAACAAATATTTATGATTTATTTAAATATAAAAATGTAATTATGACGTCTTCTTCTGCAAAAAAAATTCAGCAAAGGGTTTTAAATGAAAAAAATTAATCATATAGACTCAATTAGAAATCCTATTATCACTGAAAAAGCTACTATTTTATCTGAGCAAAACAAAACTGTATTTAAAGTACATGAAAGAGCTAATAAAAAATCAATTAAAAAAAATATAGAAAAATTATTTAAGGTTAACGTGATTAAAGTAAATATCATTAATCAAAAATCAAAATTTAAAGTGAAACAAGGAAGAAAATCTGTGAAGAGTGGTTATAAAAAAGCGATAATCACTCTCAAAAAAGGTCAAAGCATTGATCTAACAACTGGAATTTAATTTATGGCACTAAAAACTTTTAAACCGTATACAAAATCTACTAGGGGTACCGTAGTTCTTGATAAGTCTAGTCTATGGAAAGGTTCACCTTACAAGCCTTTAACTAAAGGACAAAACTTTACAGGCGGAAGAAATAATAATGGTAGAATTACTTCAAGACATATTGGTGGAGGTTCAAAACACAAATACAGAATAATAGATTTTTATAGAAAGAAAAAAAATATTCCTGCCACTGTAGAAAGAATTGAATATGATCCAAATAGAACTGCACACATTGCTTTAATTTCATATCAAGATAAAGAAAAAGCTTATATTATTAGCCCTCAAGGTTTAAAGCAGGGAGATACTATTGAGTCAGGTAACAATGTAGAAATAAAAGTTGGAAACGCCTTAGAGTTAAAAGACATTCCACCAGGAACATCAATTCATAACGTCGAGTTAATTCCTGGCAATGGTGCAAAATTAGCAAGATCAGCTGGTTCTTCAGTCACATTATCTGGATATGATGGTGACTACGCTATCTTAAAACTTTCGTCAGGTGAAACAAGAAAAGTGAGTAATGCCTGCATAGCTACTATAGGTATTGTCTCTAATCCCGATCAAAAAAATATAAAAATTGGTAAAGCAGGAAGGAATAGATGGAGAGGAAAGAGACCTCAAACAAGAGGAGTTGCGATGAATCCAGTAGATCACCCACATGGTGGTGGTGAAGGAAAAACTTCTGGTGGCAGAAGTCCAGTTTCTCCATGGGGTCAATCAGCAAAAGGTTTAAAAACTAGACGTCCAAAAAGAAGCGATAAACTAATTATAACTAGAAGAAAGAAAAGGAAAAAATAATGACTAGATCTGTATGGAAAGGTCCATTTGTTCATCCAAGTTTGTTAAAAAAAATTGATAAACTTAAAGATACACCGAACAAAAAACCAATTAAAACTTGGTCCAGGAATTCAACTATCATTCCTGATTTTGTTGGTCATAGCTTTATGATACATAATGGTAAATCTTTTATACCGATAACTATTTCTGAGGAGATGGTTGGACATAAATTAGGAGAGTTTGCACCAACAAGAACATTTAAAGGTCATACACCTGCAGATAAAAAAGCAGCAGTTGCAGCACCAGCAGCAAAACCAGCAGGGGATAAAAAATAATGGAAAAAAATAATTCTTTAGTAAGAGCTATAAATAAAAATGTTAGAACGAGTCCAAGAAAACTAGCTTTAGTTTGTAACTTTATAAAAGGAAAAAAAGCAGACGTTGCTTTAAGAGATTTAGAGTTCTCTAGAAAAAGAATAGCGAAAGATGTAAGTAAAACAGTAAAATCAGCTATATCAAATGCAGAAAATAATTATCAATATGATATTGATAATCTTTTTGTAAAAGAAGCTTATGTTGGCAAGTCTTTGGTTATGAAAAGATTTAGACCTAGAGCCAAGGGTAGAGCAAGTCCAATAAAAAAGCCTTTTAGCAGAATAACTATTGTACTTGAGGAAAAAGTGGAAAAAAAGGAAAAAAAGGTAAGTAAATAATGGGACAGAAGATTAATCCAATAGGCTTAAGACTAGGCATTAATAGAGGTTGGGACTCAACTTGGTTTGCTAAGAAAAAGGAATTTGGAAAATATTTAATAGAGGACTTCAAAATTAGAAACTACATAAAAAAAAATATTACTAATTCCGGAGTATCGGAAATAATTATAGAAAGATCATCTAAAAAATGTACTGTTTCAATTCACACATCCAGACCTGGTTTTGTGATCGGTAAAAAAGGTGCAGACATTGAAAAAATCAAAAAAAATATATCAAAAATTACTGATAGCGACGTTAATGTAAATATTAAAGAAATAAAGAAACCAGAGTTAAACTCTAACTTAGTGGCTGAAAATATAGCACAACAATTAGTAAAAAGAGTTGCGTATAGAAGAGCAATGAAGAGAGCAATGCAATCAGCAATGAGATTAAATGCCAAAGGTATTAAAGTCATGCTCAGTGGTAGACTAGCAGGAAATGAAATAGCACGTACTGAGTGGTTACGTGAGGGAAGTATTCCTTCACATACTCTAAGGGCCCAAATTGATTATGGATTTGCGGAAGCATTAACAACCTATGGAATTATAGGTGTTAAAGTTTGGATTTATAAAGGTGAATTAATGGCAAAAGATGTTGAGAAAGAAAAGAAAGAAAGGGTAAAGAATGCTGCAGCCAGTCAGAACTAAATTTAGAAAAGCTTTTAAAGGCAGAATTCATGGTAACGCGGTTAGGGCTGTAAAATTAAATTATGGACAGTTTGGATTAAAGGCTGTGCAACCTGATAGAATTATAGGAAAACAAATCGAAGCTGCTAGAGTTGCATTAACAAGGTATATGAAAAGAACAGGAAAAGTATGGACAAGAATTTTTCCAAACATTCCTGTTTCAAAAAAACCAACAGAAGTAAGAATGGGAAAAGGTAAAGGATCACCTGAATATTATGCGTGTAGAGTTAAACCTGGTAGGATTATATTTGAAATTGATGGAGTAAGTGAAGAGGTAGCCAGAGAAGCACTATATAAAGCTTCGGCTAAATTACCAATTAAAACAAAATTTATTAAAAGATAACACTATGGCAAAAAAAAAAGAAGACAAAAAGTTAACCAAAGATCAGGCTGAAAAGAAAATTTTAACACTAAAAAAAGATCTTTTTAATATAAGGTTTAAAAAAGTGAATAACCAAATAACAAATCCAGCTCAATATAACGAAATAAAAAAAAATATAGCTAGATTATACACAACAATAAAGAATTCAAAATGACAAAAAAAATATTAAAAGGAATAATTACAAGTGCAAAAAATAATAAGACTGTAGTAGTTGAAGTTACGCGCAAATTTAAACATCCATTTTATGAAAAAATAATTAAACGTTCTAAGAAATATCACGCACATGATGAAAAAAATAAATTTAAAGAAGGTGAGAAAGTTTCAATTATTGAATGCAAGCCTCACTCAAAGAAAAAAACTTGGCAGGTAATGGAATAATGATACAAATACAAACTGAATTAACTGTTGCAGATAATACTGGCGCTAAAAGAGTTGAATGTATTAAGGTTTTAGGTGGCTCAAAAAGAAGGTATGCTTCTGTAGGAGATATAATAGTTATCAGTGTTAAAGACGCCATTCCGAAAGGTAAAGTAAAAAAAGGAGCTGTTCATAAAGCAGTTGTTGTTAGAACAAGAAAGGAAATTTATAGAGATGATGGTTCTAAAGTGCAATTTGATAAAAATGCTGTTGTTTTAACAGATGATAAAGGTGAGCCTATAGGTACAAGAATATTTGGACCTGTAACTCGAGAACTGAGAACCAAGGGTCACACAAAGATAATTTCTTTAGCCCCGGAGGTACTTTAAAATGAATTTAAAAAAAGGACTTCAAGTAAAAATAATATCAGGAAAAGATAAAGGTAAAACGGGAGAAGTATTAGAGATCAACCGTAAATTAGAAAAAGTTAAGATAAAATCAATAAGTATGATTAAGAGGCATACTAAACCTACAAAAGAAAACAAAGGTGGGATAATATCCAAAGAAAGTTTTATACATCAATCTAATATTAAAAATATAGATAAGGTTAAAACTGATAAAAAACAAGCTGGTGAAAAATAATGACAAGATTAAAAACAACATATGAAAAAGACATTATTGCAAAATTAATGAGCAAATTATCATTGAAAAATAAACATGATGTACCGAAATTTGAAAAAATAATACTCAACATGGGTTTAGGTGAAGACGCATCAGATGGTAAAAAAATAAAGTCAAGCGTAGAAGACCTAGCTTTAATTGCAGGTCAGAAACCTGTTATTACTAAATTTAAAAAATCAATTTCAAATTTTAAAACTAGAAAAGGTGCTAACGCTGGGGTCAAAGTAACTTTAAGATCTAATAAAATGTATGAGTTTATAGATAGACTTGTAAACATTGCTTTGCCAAGAATTAAAGATTTTAGAGGATTATCATCTAAAGGAATTGATAATTCTAACAATTATTCATTCGGTATTAAAGAACATATTGTATTTCCTGAGGTAAACTTTGACAAAGTAGACAAGATTAGAGGTTTAGATGTTACAATTGTAACATCAAGTAAAAATAAAAAAGGAACATTTGAACTTTTAAAAGAGTTCAATTTCCCAATTAACGAAGGCAAGAAATAAGGATCAAAATGGCAAAAACAAGTGCAATACAAAAAAACTTAAAAAGAATTAAATTGGTTAAAAAATATGCTAAAAAAAGAGCTGCATTAAAAAAAATAATAAATAATAAAAAGTTAGAATTATCTGAGAGATTTAATGCTCAATTAAAATTAAATAAACTTCCAAAAAATTCTTCAAAAATCAGAGTAAGAAATCGATGTGAGGTATCTGGCAGGCCTCACGGAGTTTATAGAAAATTAAGAATATCTAGGATAGCGCTAAGAGATATGGCATCTGCTGGCAAAATTCCTGGAATAACTAAATCAAGTTGGTAGGAGGAAAATGACATTTACAGATCCAATAGGTGACATGTTTTCTAGAATAAGAAATGGTCAAATGAGGTCAATGAGCTCAGTTATAATACCTTCATCGAAGTTTAGAAAAAATATTTTAGAAATATTAAAAAATGAGGGATATATAAAAGATTACTATATTGAAAAAACGGAAAATAATAAAACAAGTTTAAAAATTTCTTTAAAATATTATGAAGGCGACCCAGTAATTAAAGAAATTAAGAGAATTTCAAAACCTGGTAGACGAGTTTACTCAAGAGCTACAAGTATACCAAAAGTTATGAACGGTCTAGGTTTAGCGATTTTGTCTACTCCAAAAGGTGTAATGAGCGATGTTGAGGCTAGGAAAAACAATCTTGGTGGGGAAATAATTTGTAGGGTATTTTAATGTCTAAAATAGGAAAAAAAAATATTACTATTCCAAAAGAGTCCTCAATTAAAATCGAGGGCGCTAATTTAACGATTACAGGACCAAAAGGTACAAAAAAATTAACTATAAATGATAAGATCTTTTCTTCGACACTAGTTGAAAGTCAATTTCAGATAAAACCGTTAGAAAAAAAATTAGATAAAAAAACTTCTATATTGTGGGGAACTTATAGAAGCTTAATTAATAATGCTGTTGAAGGTGTTTCTAGAGGACACGAAAAAATTTTAGAATTGAGTGGCGTAGGTTTTAGAGCAAATCTAAAAGGTGAGAAACTTAATTTACAAATCGGCTTTAGTCATGATGTGAATTTTCCTATACCAAAGGAAATTAAGATTACAGTAGAAAAACAAACTATTATAAAAATTAATGGAGTTGATAAAGAGCTTGTCTCAAAAATTGCTGCGGATATTAAAAATTTAAAACCTGTAGAACCTTATAAAGCTAAAGGTATAAAAGAAAAGGGTCAATTTGTCTTAAGAAAAGAAGGTAAAAAGAAATAATGAAAAAAATAAATAATAAAGTAAAAAGAAAACTAAGAAATAGAAAAAAACTGAAAAAAGTTAATGTTAACAGGTTTAGAATTTCAGTTTTTAAATCACTTAACAATTTATCTGCACAAATAATTGATGATAAATTAAAAAAAACAATAACTTCTGTTTCATCAATTGAAAAAGAAGTTAAAGCAAAAAAATAAAAAAAATGGAAAAATCAGCTATTATTGGAGAGATTTTGGCTAAAAGAGCAAAAGAAAAAAATATTAATGAAGTTTATTTTGATAGAGGAGAAAATAAATTTCATGGAAGAGTAAAACATTTCGCAGACTCATTAAGAAAAAATGGATTAAAGTTTTAATATGACTGAAAATAAAAAAGTTGAAAGTGACATAAAAGAAAAGTTAGTAGCAATAAATAGAATAACAAAAGTTGTAAAAGGCGGTAGAAGATTTGGTTTTGCTGCTTTAGTAGTTGTTGGAAATCAAAAAGGAAGCATTGGAATAGGACAAGGAAAATCTAAACAAGTACCAGATGCTATTAAAAAAGCTACAGAACTAGCAAAAAGGAACTTAGTAAAAATTCCATTAAAAGAGGGTAGAACTCTTCATCATGATGTAAAAGGAAAAAATGGTTCAGGAAAAGTTTTCCTAAGAGCAGCTCCTGCAGGAACGGGAATAATTGCAGGTGGTGCTGTAAGATCAGTATGTGAAGTATTAGGAATACAAGATGTTGTAGCAAAGTCTTTAGGTTCAGCAAACCCACATAATGTTTTAAAAGCCTGTCTTAATGGTTTGAAGTCACAAAACTCACCAAAATTACTATCCTCAATTAGGGGAAAAAAAATATCTGACATAGTTCAAAAAAGAGAGGCAAAATAATGCAATTAAATAATTTAATTAAAATAAATAAAAAAAAAATTAGAGTTGGGAAAGGTATAGGTTCGGGTAAAGGAAAGACATCTGGAAGAGGGCATAAAGGACAAAAATCTAGATCAGGTGTAGCTATAAAAAGCTTTGAAGGTGGACAAATGCCTTTATACAGAAGGTTGCCCAAAAGAGGTTTTAAATCGATACAAGATAATAAGATTGCAATATTAAATCTTTCTAAAATTCAAAATATAATTGAAAAATCTAAATATGGAATTAAAAATAGCTTAGATTTAAAAATTTTAAAAGAAAAAAAACTTTTACATAAAAAATTTAAAAAGCTCAAAATTTTAGGAACTGGTGAAATTAAAAGTAATATTGAAATATTAGCTCACTTTGCATCGAAACAAGCTTTAGATAAAATTGAAAAAGCGGGCGGAAAAATAAGTATAATAAAGAAATAAAATGTCTAGCGAAGCTCTCAATACAGCTGGCGCATTCAGCCAAGCCAAAGACCTTAAAAATAGAATAATTTTTACAATCCTAATATTAATAATTTATAGATTAGGCACTTATGTGCCATTAGCTGGAATTGATCCTGCTGCTTTAAAAGAAGTAATGGCTTCAAGTCAAAAAGGTCTATTAGGAATGTTTAATATGTTTTCAGGTGGAGCTGTAACACGAATGGCAATTTTCGCATTAGGAATCATGCCTTATATTTCTTCTTCAATTATAGTTCAATTGCTTACTGGAGTATCCGATTATTTTAAGAGTTTAAAAGAACAAGGAGAATTAGGTAGAAAAAAAATTACTCAAATAACAAGATATGGAACAGTATTAATAGCATGTCTTCAAGGGTATGGTGTTGCAGTTGGACTAGAAAATGCTGGGAATCTAGTTATTGAACCAGGAATGTCATTTAGAATTATTACTACGATATCTTTAGTTGCAGGAACTACTTTTTTGATGTGGCTAGGTGAGCAAATTACATTAAGAGGTGTTGGAAATGGTATTTCGTTGATAATATTTTCTGGCATTGTTGCGGAAATTCCGCGTGCTTTAGCTTCTACATTTGAACTTGGAAGAACAGGCGCTTTATCAGCACTGATGATAGTTGGAATCTTTATATTACTTATCCTTACAGTTCTCTTTATCGTTTTTTTTGAGAGAGCAATGAGAAAAATTCTTATTAACTATCCTAAAAGGCAAGTAGGTAATAAGATGTATGGAGGAGAGTCATCTCATTTACCTTTAAAGATTAACACAGCTGGAGTTATACCAGCAATTTTTGCATCTGCATTATTGCTTTTACCAATTACAATTTCTAATTTTGGTTTTGCAGAATCTGATTTATTTTTAAAAGTTTCTTCTATGTTTACACAAGGACAACCACTTTATATGATGCTATATGCTTCAGGTATAATCTTTTTTTCTTTTTTTTATACATCCATAGTTTTTAATCCAAATGAAACAGCTGAAAATTTAAGAAAATATGGTGGTTATATTCCAGGCATAAGACCCGGCGAAAGAACTGCAGAATATATTAATATAATATTGATGAGACTAACAACTGTAGGAGCTTTATACTTAACATTTGTTTGTTTGATGCCTGAATTTTTAATTGCAAAATATCCAATTCCTTTTTATCTAGGCGGAACTTCAATACTTATTGTTGTAGTTGTGGCAATGGACACAGTTACTCAAGTCCAAACAAGGTTAATGAGTTCTCAATATGAGTCACTAATAAAGAAAACTAAATTTGGCAGATAAGTAACTTAATGAATATAGTTATTTTTGGACCCCCTGGAGCAGGTAAAGGAACTCAAGCAAATTTATTAGTAAAAAAATTTAAATTACATCAACTTTCAACAGGTGAACTATTACGAAAAGAAATTAGTGATAATACAGATCTGGGTCTGAAGATATCATCAATTATTAGCTCAGGTAATTTAGTTTCTGATGATATTGTTGGTAATCTAATTGAAAAATATATTTCAAATGAGATGTATAAAAATAGACTAATTTTTGACGGATATCCTAGGAATTTAGCTCAAGCTAAATATCTAGAAAGTTTACTAATTAAGAATAATCAAAAAATAGATATAGCATTAAAATTAACTGTTGGACTAGAAACAATTAAAAGTAGAATTACAGAGAGAAAAAATTTAGAGAAAAGAACTGACGATGATGAAGTTGTAGCTGTTAAAAGATATAAAGATTATGAAAACAATATCAAACCAATAATAGATTTTTACAAGCAGTCCAATTTACTTAAAGAAGTTAATGGAGAGGCCTCTGTAACAAAAATTAGTGATGAAATTAGCGGTTTAATTGATAGTATCAAGGGTTGACTTTAAGACAAAGGACAATATAAATACGCAGAAACAAACTCATTAAATTATGGCTCGTATTGCAGGAATAAATATACCCCAAAACAAAGTGGTTAGTATAGCTTTGACCTATATACATGGAATAGGCTTGCATTCTTCAAAAAAAATTTGCGAAGAACTTAATATCCCATCGTCTAAGAGAGTTAATGAGTTATCTGAAGAACAAGTGTTAAAAATACGAGAATTCATCGATGCAAATCATAAAGTTGAAGGTGATTTAAGAAGGGAAATTTCAGTAAATATAAAAAGATTGGTTGATCTTGCGTGCTATAGAGGATCTCGTCACAAAAAAAAATTACCAGTAAGAGGTCAAAGAACCCAGTGTAACGCTAGAACTAGAAAAGGTAAAGCAATTGCTATAGCAGGTAAAAAATTAACACCACTTAAAAAATAATTTTAATTAAAAAAAATTAATGAATAAAAAAAACGAAAATGTTGAGAATAAAAGTGAAATCAAAAAAGTTGAATCAAAAAAAGCATCAAATTCTATAAAAAAGAAAAAGATTAAGAAGAATATTACCACTGGTATTGCTTATGTTTACTCTACTTTTAATAACACGATCATCTCCATCGCTGATGATAATGGAAATGTAGTATCTTGGTCCTCTGCAGGAGCAAAAGGATTTAAAGGCTCTCGAAAGTCAACTCCGTATGCTGCACAAGTTGCTGCTGACGATGCTGGAGCTAAAGCTTTTGAATTAGGCCTAAGAACTTTAACAGTTCAAGTTAAAGGACCGGGATCAGGAAGAGAAACTGCATTACGTTCTTTACAATCAAGAGGCTTTAAAATTTTATCAATTAAAGACACAACACCAATGCCACACAATGGCGCAAGACCACCTAAAAGAAGGAGAGTATAATGGAAACAACATCTCAAGTTACAGATAAAAACTGGAAAGCTTTGATAAAACCTAGCAAGCTAGATATTTCAAGCAATGAAGACAAGACATTTGCTAAAGTTGTAGCTGAACCTTTGGAAAAAGGTTTTGGACAAACTATTGGAAATTCTCTAAGAAGAATTTTATTATCATCAATTCAAGGAGCTGCTGTTACAGCTATTCAAATTGACGGAGTATTACACGAATTTTCTTCAATTAAAGGAGTCAGAGAAGATGTAACTGATATAGTGTTAAATGTTAAAAACTTAGCAATTAAATCTTCATCATCGAACCCAAAAAAAATAATTTTAGATATAAAAGGTCCAAAAGAAGTCAAAGCTAAAGACATCACTTTAGTTCCTGAGATAGAAATATTAAATCCAGAACAGACTATTTGTAATTTAGATGAAAAAACACACTTTCACATGGAGTTAATGGTTAGTACTGGGAAAGGATACGTTCAAGCTAAAAAAAATAAATCTGAGGATAGTCCACTTGGATTGATTTCAATAGACTCATTATTTAGTCCAGTAAAAAAAGTTTCTTTTTCCGTAGAAAATACTAGAGCTGGGAGCGCATTAGATTACGATAAACTGATTATGAATGTTGAAACTAATGGTACAGTTGACGCAGAAGATGCAATAGCTTATTCAGCTAGAATTTTTCAAGATCAATTATCGATGTTTGTTAATTTTGAAGATCCGCAAGAAGTGGTAAAAGAGGTAAAAACAACCGAGCCAGAATTTAATAGAAATTTATTAAAGCGTGTTGAGGAGCTTGAGCTCTCTGTAAGATCAATGAATTGTCTAAAAAATGATAATATTATTTATATAGGAGATTTAGTTCAAAAAACAGAACCTGAAATGCTAAGGACTCCTAATTTTGGACGAAAATCACTTAACGAAATTAAAGAAGTTCTTAATACTATGTCTTTATATTTAGGAATGGAGATACCTAATTGGCCACCAGACAATATTGCAGAGTTATCTAAGAAACTAGAGGAAAATAACTACTAATGAGACACGGTTTAGGTTACAGGAAACTAAATAAAACAAGTGAACATAGAAAAGCATTATTCAAAAACATGCTTAACTCTTTGATTAAGTACGAACAAATTATTACTACTTTACCTAAAGCAAAAGAACTTAAACCTCAAATTGATAAGGTAATTACAATTGGAAAAAATAATGTTTTAAGTAACAAAAAAAGACTTTTTTCAAAATTACAAGATAAAAAATCCGTCACTAAAGTGTTTGGTGAGCTATCGAAAAGATATAGCTCTAGAAAAGGAGGATACTCAAGAGTACTGAAAGCAGGTTTTAGAACTGGAGATGATGCTCCAATGGCTGTAATTGAATTAGTTGATAGAAATCCAGAAGCAAAAAAAGTAGATAAACCAAAAAAAACAACGACCAAAGATAAACAAAAAGAAACTCAAGCAGAGCCAAATATAGCAAGTAAATAGTTTAGTTTCTATGCGCAAAACTTTTATTGTCGATGATGAATATCATGAGACACGAATCGACAAATGGTTTAAACAAAAAGTAATTAGTTTACCCCATTCTCTAATAGAGAGAATTCTTAGACAAAATAAAATTAAAATTAATAAAAAAAAGGTCAAATCATCTTATCGGCTACAATCTGGTGACTTGATTGAAATTTACGATATCTCAAAATTTAAAGCTAAAGTCAAAATTGAAAAGATAAAATATAAGCCAAAAAAAAAAGAGCTTTCCAGATATGATGATTATATAATTGAGAATAATGATAATTTTATAATAATTAATAAACCTGCTGGAATTCCAGTTCAATCAGGAACAAAATCATTTAAAAATATTACAGACCTTTTAAAAAATTCTAAATATTTTGAAGGATCAAAACCTTTTATAGTTCACAGAATAGATAAAGAAACATCAGGAATATTGATAATCGCAAAAAATAGAAAATATGCACAATTATTTACATCGTTGTTTAGAATAAGAAAAATACATAAAACTTATTTAGCTTTAGCATACGGTAAAATAAATAAGTCTATTAAATGTATGCGAGATGATCTTATTTATTTCGAAAATAAAAAAAAAATTATTCAAAAAGCAATTTCTAATATTAAAATCATAAAATCAAACGATGAACTATCATATGTTGAACTAAATCCAATAACTGGAAGAAAACATCAACTAAGAAAACAGCTTTTTAATATAGGAAATCCTATTATAGGTGACGATAAATATTTTTTAACAAATTTCAGAAAGATAAAAACCAAAAATTTAATGCTACATGCTTATAGGATAAAATTTATGATTAATAATGTTCAGTACAATTTCAAAGCAAAATATAATAATTTTTTTGAGCAATTTTTAAAAGAAAAATTTTAAATTTTATCTATATTTTTAATAAAAATATTAGCTATTTTTCTCTCATAATTTCGTAATCTAATTTTTTTTTCATTATAAATCGAAGTAACTAGTTCATTATTTAGACCACAAGGAACAATGTTCAAATATTGTTTTAAGTTATTCTTAATATTAATTGAGCAACCATGAAACGCTATCCATCTTGAAACTCTAAGACCAATAGCAGCTATTTTTTTTCCTTTAACCCAAATACCAATATTTTTTTTATCACTTTTTGCTTTAATTTTATAAATATTTAAAAATTGTAAAATACTATTTTCTAAAGCAGATATAAATTTTCTAATATCTTTTTTTCTATTATTTAGATTTATAACAAAATAAATAATTTTCTGACCTTTATTATGTAATGTAATTTTTCCACCTCTATTAGTTTTAATTACTTTTATGTTTTTATTAAGTACATCTTTTTTGTTAAAACTCACCCCGGCTGAATAAGTCGTTGGATGTTCCAAAAGCCAAATAAGTTCATTATTTTTTCCTAATTTAACTTCTTCAACCCTTTTATTCATTAAAAGCATTGCCTTTTTATATGTAATAGGGTTTTTACTTATTTTGACTTCTATGTTCATTTAATTTGAATTTTATCACTTTATAGACTAATAGTCTCAAGAAAAAATTTTAAGAGGTATTTATGGCTTTGCTCAAATCTACAGGAAACAAGAAAGTCAATTTAGATTTTAATAAAGATTTTATCAATACTTTTAGCACCAATATTGAAAATCGAAATGTAGATTTTATTAATCAAACGTTAAATGATTTACATGCAGCCGATATAGCTAACTTAATTGAAAATTTAAATAGTGAAACTAGAACGAAATTAATTGAAATTGAATCATTCAATATTGATCCAGAAATATTTATTGAACTAAACGAGTCTGTTCAAAGTGAGGTGTTACAACATTTATCAATTGAGTCATTAACTAAAATAATTAGAAGGTTAGAATCTGACAATGCAATCAAAATATTAGAAAATTTAAACAAGGAGTCTAAAGAAAAGGTTTTAGAAAAATTACCTCCTAAGGATAAATTTTTACTTCAAGAAGGACTCAGTTATCCAGAAGATTCAGCAGCTCGTATAATGCAAAGAGAATTCACTGCGGTCCCAAGTAATTGGACAGTTGGCCAAACTATAGATTACTTAAGAGAAGACAAAGATTTACCAGAGGAATTTCTAGAAATTTTTATTGTAGATAACGATTTTAAACCAATAGGAACTGTTCCTTCATCAAGAGTACTTAGAACACCAAGAGATTCAAAAATGAATTCTATTATGACTGAGATGCCAGTATTAATTTCAGTCAATATGGACAAAGAAGAAGTAGGTCATGCTTTTGAAAACTACAACCTTGTTTCTGCTGGTGTAGTTAATAAAGAAAACAAATTAGTGGGGATGATCACTGCAGATGATGTTGTAACAGTTGTTCAAGAAGAAGCAGAAGAAGATGCATTGCGTTTGGCTGGAGTGGGTGATGAAGAAATTACTGATAGTGTTCTTTTAAAAACTAAAAGAAGATTTAACTGGCTTTTATTAAATTTATTTACCGCGCTATTAGCAACTTGGGTAATAAGTTTTTTTGGCGCATCAATCGAACAAATGGTTGCACTTGCTTTTTTAATGCCAATAGTTGCGTCAATGGGTGGTAACGCTGGTATGCAAACATTAGCTGTCACTATAAGAGCAATCGCAACTCAAGAACTTTCAAAAAGTAATTTTAATCGTGTTGTAGGAAAAGAATTTCTTATTGGTATATTAAATGGAATTATTTTTGCAATCATTACGGCCATAATTGTTCAGTTATGGTTTAAAGATATTAACCTCTCAATTTTAATTGGAATTTCGATGATATTAAATATGATAGTTGCAGGATTATTTGGGATTTTAGTTCCTGTTTCATTAAAGAAAATGAACATTGACCCTGCATTAGCATCAAGTGTTTTTGTTACAACAATAACAGATGTTATTGGCTTCTTGTCATTCCTTGGTTTAGGATCTTATTATTTTTTAAATTAAATATTATCAATTAATCTTACTTTATTTAAATAATAAGCAATAAATATTCTTGAATTATTATTGAATTTTTTTGATCTTTTAAAATTTTTAATATTATAAAATTCAATATAATCAATTTTTTCAGCACCTAATTTAATTATCTCTTTTTTTAATAAACTCGGATTGAGAAAATTAAACTTGTATTTAATCTTTTTAAGATAAAAGTATATTTTTGAAGCAATTTCTTTGTGTTTTAACTTTAATCTGTAATTCCTTGAAGAACATGCAATCCCATTTTTCTCTCGAATAGTTTCACATTCTACAATTTTTGTATTTATCTTTCTTTTTATAATGTGTTTTTTTATTAAATATAGTTGTTGAAAATCTTTTTCTCCCATAAATAATTTCTTTGGTTTTATAATATCTAAAAATCTATTAACTACATTTAGAACTCCAGGAAAATGACCTTTTCTATATTTTCCACATAATTGCTTAGAAAATTTATCTAAAAAAACTTTTTTTTTTGGTTTAAAAATATAAATATCTTTTATTGAAGGCAAATATAAATAATCAACTTTTAAATCTTTTAAAATCTTTAAATCCTTTTTTTGATTTCTTGGATATGATTTAAAGTCTTTCTTTTCATTAAATTGTTTTGGGTTCACAAATATTGAAACTAGAGTTTTTAGTTTGGTTTTCTTTGATTTTTTAATCAAAGATATGTGTCCCTTATGCAATCCTCCCATAGTTGGGACAAATGATATACCTCTTGTATTAAGAATTTCTTGCTGGAGATTATTTTTATCTTTAAATATTTTCATTTCCTTTAAGCAATGATAATGACTATTATAAGAATCTAATGATAAAACAAGCAATTATTCCTTTAGCTGGACTAGGCACTAGAATGCTTCCTTTGACCAGTGTTATGCCAAAAGAGCTCTTACCGATAAATGGAAAGACTAATTTAGAGTATATTTTAGAGGAATGTCTCCAAGCAGGAATTAAGGAATTTATATTTATAATTTCTAAAAACAAACTATCTATAAAAAAATATTTTTTTAATGATAGTTTTTATAAAAAAATTATTAAGAAAAAAAATGATAAAAGAATAATTGAAGAATATAAAAAAATTAAAAAGTATCAAAAAATGATTAAATTTGTTTATCAAAACGATCCTAAAGGAACTGGTGATGCAGTTTTAAAATGTCAAAGATTTATAAAAGATAAGTATTTTTTGATGTTACTTCCTGATGATTTGATTATTAAAAGAAATTGTTCAAAGGAAATGATTAAATTACACAATAAGACAAAAGGATCTGTAATTGCTACAAAAAGAGTTGAAAGAAAAACAGTTTCTAGATGGGGAATTTTGTCAATTAAAAAAAAGAAAAAAAGTCATTTTGAAATAAAGGATGTTGTAGAAAAACCAAGTATTAAAAAAGCGCCATCAAATTTTGCAATAATAGGGAGATATATTTTAAGCTCTAAAATCTTTAATGAAATTAAAAAATTAAAACCAGGTCAAGGTGGAGAGCTGCATATTACTGATGCTATAAAAAATTTAATTTATAAAAAAAATAAATTCTACGGTAATATTTTTAAAGGAATTTATTTAGATTGTGGAACTCTACAAGGTTATATTGATTCTGGTCTAAAAATTAATAAAAGGTAAATAATGAAACTATGCATGATTGGAACAGGGTATGTTGGTTTAGTTAGTGGAACTTGTTTCGCTGATATAGGGAACCAAGTTATTTGCGTTGATAAAGACAAAAATAAAATTGATAAACTAAACTCTGGAATTTCCCCAATCTATGAACCAGGATTAGATGAATTAATAAAAAAAAATTTTACGGCTAAACGTCTCTCATTTACTACAAATATTGATAGAGCTATAATCACATCAGATATAATTTTTATATGTGTAGGAACGCCTACAAGAAAAGGATCAATTAAAGTTGATTTATCTTTTGTTTATAAATGTGCAAAAGAAATATTAAAATATTCAAAAAGAAAAAAGATTATCATTACTAAGTCTACAGTCCCAGTAGGAACAGGTGATGAAATAGAAAAAATACTAAAAAAAAAGAAAAAACTTTTTACTGTAATATCTAATCCTGAATTCTTAAGAGAGGGTGAAGCAATACGTGATTTTAGATATCCTGATAGGATCGTAATAGGATCTAACGAAAAAAAAGCCTTAAATATTATGAGAAAACTTTATGCACCATTAATTAATAAAGGCTCAAAATTTTTTACTACTTCGAGAAGAGGAGCCGAATTAATAAAATATGCATCAAATGCTTTTCTTGCAACCAAAATTACTTTCATTAATGAACTTGCTAACTTATGT
>VMHT01007045.1_pt1 | contig 30559 bp, 36 predicted proteins | sample 4693611 | NCBI WGS metagenome assembly VMHT01 (sample SAMN12280063, study PRJNA550983) | marine metagenome | isolation source: seawater sampled from same location over 5 years 0.02-0.2 micron viral filtrate | place: USA: collected off the coast of southern California halfway between the port... ... | reverse complement strand
TATGGATCGTACAATGGCATTTTACCAGCCAACAAAAACACAAGCCGCAAGAGAATTAGAAAATATTTTCAGTGGAATTGAATATCCAAATAATAAAGTATTAGGTCCTGGATTTGATCTTGAACCTGGATTTGGACGTAGTGGATTTGATGCTATTCCTTACGATAACTTTGAGATTGGTGACGAAGGTATTGCAATGCTTAGTGGTGTTGTTGATACTACTATCACTGCAAGTAATATTCAAATAAGTGGATTAGAACTTGAATCAGGATCTTATATTAAATTTGATTATGTTGAACCTGGCTATGCAGAAAATACTACTGTTCTTGTTGAAGGAGTTACAGTAGCAGATGTACTAAGAAATAGATTTGGTGATTCTTTACTAGGAACACAACCAGACGATATTGATATTACTGGTGGAAAATTTGTAGACCAGTTTAGTTCGCATGCCACTGAAGAAACAGTCCCAGGTCGTGTGTTTGATAGTTTGGATATGGAAGTATACCAAAGCCCAAGTAGCATTGTAGGTAACCAAGGACTAAGTCCAAGAATTGAAGTTATTAAACATGCAGGTGACGGAAGTACTACTAAGTTTAGTTTTGTAACTTCTGATTACAGTCACAATATGAATTTACTCCTATACACTGCTCAAACAGGTAAAGTACAACCAGATGAGTATACAGTAGACTGGACAGATTTCACAGTAAACTTTATTACTCCACCAGCGTCAAATGATATCATTGATATTATTAGTATTGGTAACACCGGTGAAAACATGGTGCTGGATACTGTTTACACAGGCGACGGAAGCACAAAAGAATTTATTTTACCAATCAGTTATGCACTTGCAAAACAAAGTCTTGTTATTATGGATGGTGTTAAAACAACTCACACTATCACAGAACAAAATAGTAGTAGAGCAGTTTTAAATTTTGCTACTGCTCCAGCAGTTGATAAGCATATACACATTTTTGTATTCAACTTAGATCCAACAGGCGACATAGCATTCAGTCATGTAGCACAAGAAGTGTTTACAATGGATGGAAGTACTCGTACGTTTACACTTGCACAACAACCTTTTTATGATGCTCCAACTGATGCAAAAGTTTATGTAGAATTATTAGAAGCAAGATTACGTCCAGCAGTATATACATATTTTACTGGCGATGGTGCAACAACTACATATACATTAACTTCAAATGCAGATACAGATCATAGAACAATAACTGCATCAGATATAAGCGTATTTGTTGGTGGTGCAAGTAATAGTGCCTGGACATTAGACGCTGATGATGGAAGTAGTGCAAGAACAATTACATTTACAACTGCTCCAACTAGTGGTTCAAGAATTGCAATTGGTGATAATACAAATGCAGAATTTACTATCGTAGGAAGTAACGTAGTATTAGACAGTGGACTATCAATTCCAGCAGGTGAAAAATTAAACGTAACTTCGTTTAGTAATCACGATGCACTACAAATGACTGCAGAAACATTTGTTGGCCTTGCTTCAGGTGAAGTAACACTGAAGATGGGTTATGATGTTGACTCGTTTGACACAATTGGATATGACGGAGATGACTTCTTGGTTGTTAATAGTCCTTCATATACATTATTTGTAACACCAGAAAATATTAATTACTTGTGGGTTACATTGAATAGTGTGAGATTAAGTTTAAACACTGACTATGAAATAGACAACGATAAACTATTAATTAAACGTGCTATTACTGGTACTGATGTTCTTGTTGTTAATCACTTTAGTGAGAACACAATTAAACACAGAATTGCATGGAGAATGTTTAAAGATGTAGTAGGATCAACTAAGTTCTTCCGTATGATTGATGATGCTACAACTGAGTTAACAAAAAGACTTGGTAAACTAGATTCAGAAGTACATGTAAAAGACGGAAGTAAACTTGCAAAACCATCTGTTACACAAAACACACCAGGTGTTGTGTTTATTGGTAGTGAAAGAATCACATATTGGGAAATAGATGGCAATATACTAAAAAATATACGTCGTGGAACTATGGGAACAGGAATTCCATTTGCACACTACAAAGGCGATCAAGTTATTGACACAAGCGAACGTCAAAAAGTTGAAGACGGATATAGTAGCGTTTGGTATGAAGATATCAACGCTGATAGTGCAATCACCACACTTACTGCTGATTATGGTGATAATGTAATTACAGCAGATAATGATAAGTCAACTAACTCAAGTACAACCAGTTTACAGTATCAAACAACAAAACAAGCCAACTTTTTGAACCAATTTGTTGGTACTATACCAGAAATTAGTGTTGCATTTGATCAATCAGGTAGATATTTAGCAAGTGGCTATGTAGATGATAATTACGTTGTAATTAACGAATAAATAAAGTTATATAATTTAAGGGGTTATAGATAAAATGGCAATAGTATTTCGTAGAAACAAAAGTACGCCGTTGACGTTTGAAGAACTAGACGGAAACTTTGATGATGTCAATAATCGAATTACATCAATCGAAGGTTCGTTCGCTGTTTCAGTTAATGGGCTAACCGGTACTGTAGTTTTAGACACAGATAACATAAGTGAAGGTTCAACCAACCTTTATTACACACAAGGAAGGTTTGACACTGCTTTTGGAAACAAAAACACTGATGGACTAACAGAAGGTTCAACTAACCTTTACTTTACCAATGCAAGAGTACAAACTGCAATGAACTCAATTAGTATTGACGCTCTATCAGATGCTGACACTACTACTGCTGCCCCTTCAGTTAGTGATGTGTTAACATGGGATGGTACTAATTGGAAGCCACTAGCGGCTCCAGGTGCATCGGGTGGTGAAGCCAATACAGGAAGTAATGTTGGTACAGGCGCAGGAATTTTTAAACAAAAAGCAGGTGTGAACTTAGAATTATACAGTATTAGAACATCTGATACAAATCTTACAGTAACACAAAACACAGGTAATAACACAGTTGATCTTGCATTTGCTCCAACTGGCAACCTTGACATGAACGCACAAAGAATTGTAAACCTAACTGATCCAGTTGGTGCACAAAATGCGGCCACTAAAGCGTATGTTGATAGTTTAGCAGGTAGCGGAACACTTGATATCTTAGCAGATGACGGAAGTACTACTATTACAATTGATTTGGCAACTGAAACTTTAACAGTTGGCGGAACTGCAAACCAAATTACATCAAGTGTAACAGGCAATGCAATTACACTTGGCTTACCAGCAAGTATTAATGTAAACTCAGCAACTGCTACTGCACTTGAAACTGCAAGAAACATTACACTATCAGGCGTAGTGGCTGGTACTGCAAGTTTTGATGGAACAGGTGATGCGGCTATTACTACTGCATTTAGCGGATTAAATGTAACACTTGGTACTGATACAACAGGTAGTTATGTATCAACAGTAAGTGGAACAAACGGAATTTTAGTTACAGGCGGAGGTGCAGGCGAAGGAACTACACCACAAATTGGTCTTGATACTGGTAGTAGTGCTACAATGCAAGACTTAGTGCTTACAGGTAACTTAACAGTACAAGGTACTACAACAACTATTAGCACGACTAATACAACAGTTTCAGATTCATTAATTGAACTACAGAGTGGATTAGCAGGTGCACCAAGTAGTGACTCAGGAATTATTATTGATCGCGGATCATCTAACAATGTGTTTATTGGTTGGGACGAAAGCGATGATAAAGTAGTAGTTGGCATAGGTTCATTTACTGGAGCAAGTACAGGCAACCTTGCATTAAGTGCGGCAACATTTGCGGCAGGACAATTAGAAGCAGGTAACATTGTAATTGAAACAGGAAACATTAGTACAACAAGTGGGGACTTAACATTTGTTCCGGATGGTAATATTGCAGTTTCTTCTAAGTTAATAACAGGTGTTGCTGATCCAGTTGGTGCACAAGATGCGGCTACAAAAGCATATGTTGATGCTGAAGTTGCAGGAGCAAGTGCTAGCCAAGGCATTGCAGGTGACTCGGGTACAGGCACAGTAACATCAGGAGTTGATACATTAACATTTACTGGTGGTACAGATATTACCACAAGCATAAGTGGCTCAACAGTAACTTTTGCAGTAGATAATCCAGTTGCAGGTGCAACTGTTGCGGCATCAGTGAACACAATAGCCGCAACTGCAAACCAAGAATATTATCCAACATTTGTTGATGCAAACAACGCATCATCAACTGCTGAACTAGTTTATTCTGCAAGTACATTAACTTATAACCCAAGTACAGATACTTTAACTGCTGCCAACTTTGCTGGTGAATCATTAACTGCAAAGTATGCTGATATTGCAGAAAAATATTCAAGCGATATACAATACGATCCTGGAACAGTAGTAATGGTTGGAGGTAAGAAAGAAACAACTGCATGGAGTGGTCCAAGTAACTATGTTGCAGGAGTTGTTTCAACTCAACCTGCTTATTTGATGAATTCTACACTAGAAGGCGGTATTGAAGTTGCACTGGTTGGACGTGTTCCGGTCCGTGTTACAGGGGCCATAAATAAAGGACAAGCCACGTTTGCAGTCGATGGAGGCACTACTAGTGCATCAAGTGATGGCCCAATTGTTGGTATTGCGTTAGAAACTAGCGCCGATGAAGGCGAGAAATTAGTAGAGTGTTTACTTAAGATTTAATATGACAGACAATAGTAAAAATAATACAGAGAGCAAACAAACTATGAAGCAACCGCAAGAAAATAGTGGTGTACAAGTACAAGGTCATATTAAAATATTTGACCCAGAATCAGGTGAAGTATTTGTAAACAAGCGTAATGCAATTCATTACGAAAATATGAGTGAAGGTTTAGCAATGAGTCTTGCTAACAAAACAACTGGATTTGTACATGAAATGCATTTTGGAAACGGTGGAACAAGTGTTGACCCTACTGGAGTTATAACTTATTTGCCTGCTAATAATACCGGACAAAGTGCTGACTTATATAATCCAACTTATTATAAAGTTGTTGATAATACAAGTAGTTTAAACACAGATCCGATTAGAAACAAAATTGAAGTAAGGCATACTACTAGTCTTGTCTATACTGATATTGTTGTAAGTTGTTTACTTGATTACGGTGAACCAAGTGGACAAGCGGCATTTGACAATGCAAGTAATTTTGATGATACCTATGTATTTGACGAATTAGGATTAAAAGCATGGAATGGAACAGTTGGAGCGGGACCATTGCTCACACACGTTGTTTTTCATCCAGTGCAAAAGAGTCTTAACAGACTAATACAAATAGATTATACAGTGCGTATTCAGACACTGACTAACCTAAGTTCGGTTAGCTAAATGAATAAATACATTATATTGGAGCAAGAAATAAATGGCCTATACAATTAACAAAACAAGCGGTGCTGTTTTAGCTACCATTGCAGACGGTACGTTAGATAGTACTACTAATTTAACGCTTATTGGAAAGAACTATTCCGGCTATGGCGAAGCGTTTAATGAAAACTTTGTCGCATTGCTTGAAAACTTTTCGAATAACGTTGCTCCAACTTCACCGCTGGCTGGCCAACTATGGTGGGATTCTAGCAACGCATTACTTAAAGTTTACACAGGTAGTACATTCAAAACTGTTAGTTCATCCACAGCAAGTGCAACACAGCCGGCTACAGGTGTTGTTGGTGACTTATGGTGGGATACCACTAACAATCAATTAAAAGTTTATAACGGTGCAACATGGACACTAGTAGGACCGGCATACAGTAGTGGTGCTGGACAGAGTGGACCGGTTATTGAAACTATTACGGACAGTGGCGGATCAGATCACGTTGTTGTACAAATGATGAACAGTGATACAATTGTTTCAATCATTAACAAAGATGCAACATTTACACCACAAAGTTCGATTACAGGATTTTCTACTATTAAACAAGGATACACCCTAAACAGTAGTTTAGCGGCGGCAAAGTTTAATGGTACTGCAACAGACTCAGACGCACTTGGTGGCGTAGGAGCAGCAAATTATTTAAGAAGTGACGCAAACGATACAACTAGTGGAACACTAGGAATTATTAATGATAATGGTATAACTATTGGAACTGACAGCGATTTATCGTTGACAATCAGTGGAGATAATATTATACTTAAGAATCAAACAAGTAATGGAGATATTGTTTTCCGTGTAAATGACGGTGGCGTTACAACAACAGTTCTTACACTTGACGGCGCAACTAGCGAGGCTCAAGTAACTGCAAATCCAACAACAGATTTTGGAATTGCATCAAAGAAGTATGTTGACGATTCATTATCTGGAATTGGTGGCGGCGCAGTTCTACTTAGAGACGGTAGTAACGAAATCGGTGGCACAATCTTACCAGATACAGATCAAACTTATGATTTTGGATCAACAACAAAAACATTTAATACAATCTACGCACAAACTTTTAGCGGAACTGCTGTTGAAGCACAATACGCTGACTTGGCAGAACGTTTTGCGGCAGATGCATTTTACGCACCAGGTACAGTAGTAGCACTTGGCGGCGTAGAAGAAATAACCAGAGTAGCCGAAGAAGGCAGCGAATCCGTGTTTGGAGTGATTAGTACAAAGCCTGCATACTTAATGAATAGTAGTGCTGGCACAGATAATACACACCCACCGGTCGCGATGAGTGGACGAGTTCCAGTACTTGTCACTGGAAAAATTAATAAAGGTGACAGACTCATAAGTGCCGGCGACGGGTTAGCAAAAGCTGCGACCAAACACGAACTAACTGCGTTTAACGTAATTGGTAGAGCACTAGAAAACAAAAAAACAACTGGTGAAGGTACAATTTTAGCCTTTGTCAAAATTAACTAATAAATACTTTAAATACTTTAAGGGGTAATAAAAATGACATACAGTTCAGGTAACACAATTCTTGCAGCTGATTATAACACCTTTGTTGGAACAACGAATGGCGTGATAGGCCCAAGTGCTAGTTACAAGAGTGGCGATGGATATGGTGACTCAGATCTTAGTACAGTTTCGGCTTCCGGTACAGTTAATGCTAGTTCGTGGAATTCACTGATTGATGCTGTCAAGAAAGCGGCAACCCATCAAGGGACATCAATCAATTTGCCAGGCAGTGCATTAAGCACAGGTGATACAATCGAAGCACTAGACGGAAGTACTTCCGGTTCTGGTACGCTTAACTTATCACAAGCAGTAACAGATATTAACACAAACAAAGCAAACGTAGATGCAGCTCAACAAACAACTATTGCAGGCTCATCTGCTAGTAGTAGAGGTAGTACATGGGGAACAGGTGGAAGTGAAACAATTACTGCTACAGTCCGTGTACAGTTTTCAAACCAAGTACATACAGATGCTTTCTTTAACACAGGTGGAGAAATTCACTTAACTTTCCAACATGCAAGTGGTTCATCTGCACAGGATGATGCATGGAGAACTATCTTCAGTACTGCAATTGGAACACTAAAATTACAAAAAACATCAATTTCAAGAACAGGTTCTTCAGGAACTATTGCGGCTTTTGGATACACTTCATTAACAGGTTCTTACCAAAATATTTACACTGGTACTAACATTGGTGGTGGTGCATACGGCGCAAACGACGTTACAGTAAAAGCATTACTAGATACAACAAATCACAGAATTGACTTTGAAATTGCACTAGTTGACCAATCCGTAGCGATCTCACCAAGTACAGCTGACACAGTAGCATCAGGTACTGCCGTTAGTTTTGGCTTCAGAAAATCAACAGGTTATGCTCCAGCAACGCCTTCAGTTTCACAAGTTTCAGGCTTCTAATTAATATTAATAATTAGATTGACTTATTATCCCTAAGACTATACAATAGTAGAGTGTAATATTACACTTTACTATTTTTATAGGACACCCAATGGATAACATAGATACAATATTCGATAAATCAAAATATATTGCAGTTCAGCAAAACCAGATACAGTTACTCAAAGAATTAGTCACAGAGAAACTTACTGTTGGCCAAAGTGGCGGACTTTTCTTAATCAACAGTGAGCTACTAAACTTCTTAGATCTATTAGAACGTTCTGGTTATGATACTGCTGTGATTAATGATATAAACGACAATCCAACTGAAATAACTAACATTAAAGAATTCAAAGAGCAATGCATGGAAAAATATGCTCAAGAGCAAAACCAAGCATTAGCAGAAATGCGTAGAATAAGAAAAGCAAGAACAGTCAAAGAGTTAGTAGATTATGACTTTGCAGAAGAATAAGGGCGTTCTTCTCTTTGCTAAAAACAATCCAGACTTTAACTATATAAAACAGGCTAAAGTTTCTGCAACATTAGCGAAACATTATCTTAACGTTCCAGTAGCACTAGTTACACCCAAAGACGAATGTGAAGAAGATCTTAGTTTATTTGATCATGTTATAGACTGGAAAGAAAAAGTTGAAGAAATAAACATACGCCCAATGTATATTGATGGCAAGTTTAAAAAAGTTAGTTGGCATAACTTGGATAGACTGACTGCCTATGATGTCTCACCTTTTGACGAAACAATATTAATTGACAGCGATTACTTAATACAAAATGATGTATTGAATTCAGTGTGGGGTAGCAATGCACCTATGCTAATGAATACACATACCCGTATACCCTCAGAACATCAGCAACACATTTATGAACTAGTAATTGAAGATGGCTTTCCTAAAGTGCATTGGTTTACTGTTATGTATTTTCGTAAATGTAAAGAAACAGCAGATTGGTTTGAAGTTGCAAAATATGTAAAAGAGAATTATGATTTTTACAAAAAAACATTTAGAATTCCATATGCATATTATCGCAATGATATCACTGCTTCAATTGCTAGCCATATTGTAGGCGGCTTTAGAGATGATTATATCAAACCATTACCAGCAAGACAAATTAATAGTTTTAATACAGAACATATATTAGAAGTTGCAAAAGATAAAATTATTGTTAACACAGATACTATTCCTGTATTGTTAAAAAATACAAATGTACATTGCTTGAACAAGCATGAGATAGAAAGAAACTACGATAAGTTTATGGAGATATATTCATGAGCAAAGGTTATTTTACTTTCGCACAATACAGTAAAAAGTTTGGTGACTATCCACGTATGGCATATGCATTAGCACTAAGTTTAAAAGCAAGCCAAACAGTAGGTCCTACAGATTTAACAGTAGGAATGACTGAAGATGATTTAAAAGAGTTGCCTAAACACTACTTGGATGTATTCAACGTTGAAATCATACCATGGACAGATGAAGCAATAATGCACAACTGGAAGTTGCAAAACGAATGGAAAGTTTATCATATGTCTCCGTATGATGAAACAATTAAACTTGATGCTGATATGTTGTTTACAGTTGATGTAAATTACTATTGGGAAATTATGAAAGCAAGAAACTTTGGTGTTGCAATATGTAATACAATTCATACATTTAGAGATGAAGTAGGTGACGATACTTACTATAGAAAAGCATTCAAGGAAAATAAATTTTATAATGCATACAGTGCATTAACTTATTTTAACAAGAGTGATGAAGCATTAACATTCTTTAATCAAGTAGAAGATATTTACAGACATTGGGAAAAATACGCAGACGAATTTATGCGTATAAACAGTAATGATGTTGCATATACCGATGAAGTATATGGAATGGCAGTTAGGCTACTAGGATGGCAAGATAAAGTAAAGCCTCCAAAAAGTTTTAGTTTTGTACACTTGAAAAGTAAATGTCAAGGACTTAAAAATTATGCAGTGGATGATAGTCCGTGGACTACATTTTTAGATGGACAGTACAACAACGAAGGCTTATGGATTAACAATTACTATCAAACAAAGCCTGTGCATTATGTTGAAAAAAGTTGGTGTACTGATGAACTAATAACTAAATTAGAGAAACAAGCAGGCGTATAATGGATGTTGATGATCTAAATAAACTAATGGCTGAAAAGTTTGGCAGTGTACAAATAGATAAGCAAGAACAACAATTTTATCTATATTATGATATGCTTGGAAAAATTACAGGCATGTCTGCGGCACCAATGGAAGAACAAAAAGATAACTTCCAAACATTTATTAATAGAGAAAAGTTTATAGAATTACAAGATGTTAATTTAAATAATTTTGTTATAGATTCAACACATGACCCTGTTAGTATTGTAGACATAAGTGCCGAATATACTAAGAAGGATATTAATATTCCAAAACTAGATCAAAGTTTGTGGACTACAAATAGACTAGTAACTTTGCAATTTGTAAAAGATAAACGCAACTTAAAAATAAAAGTTGCCAATCAATTACCTGTTGCAAGAAAAATATTCGTTGTACCGCAAGGACAGTACATGAGAAAACTTGCAGAAATAATTTTACACACTGCCACAGACGAAGACTATCATATACCTCCATATAAAAATATAGATGGTTGTGAAATTTTAACGGAGCAAGACCTTAACAGTTTTGTTGCATATAGAGAAGTAGAAAATGAAACAGACTTATCCAATTAGTGACTTTGATGTTATATACATCAGTTATGATGAACCAAATGCAGAAAAAAACTGGGCAGACTTATTAAGTAAATGTCCTTGGGCAAAACGTGTGCATGGTGTAAAAGGATTTGATGCCGCACACAATAAAGCAGGTGAAGTAAGTGAAACACACAGACTGGTTACTGTTGATGGTGATAATACAGTAAGAAAAGACTTTTTCAAACAGACTATTGAAATTGATGAAGAAGAACAAAAAGATTATGTGTTTAGTTGGTGTGGACATAATGTTATTAACAGTTTGGCATATGGCAATGGTGGACTTAAACTATGGCCAAAACACATTATTGAAAACATGAATAGCCATGAAAATGATGTTAGTGAAGATGGTGCTCATAGTGTAGACTTTTGTTGGATGCACACATACTTTCAAATGGCTGATACGTTTAGTGACGTTGTAGTCAATGCAAATCCTGAACAAGCGTACAGAGCAGGCTTTCGTGAAGGTGTTAAGATGAGTTTAGATAGAGGTATACTTCCTGCAAAAAATAGATTCCTACAACAAAATCATGTAAAAAATATGCAACGTCTTAGTATTTGGTGTAGTGTTGGCATGGATATTGAAAACGGTGACTGGGCTATACTTGGTGCAAGAGAAGCAGTATGCATGACTAATTTAGACAGTTGGGATCATACAAACATTGCAGATTATGATTTTATGCAAAAATTCGTAGGTGAAAAACTAGATAAGTATAATACAAGCGAAAAAAGAATGCAACGCACAAAACACCTAGGCGATCGCCTACGCAATGAACTACACTTCCGTATAGCAGATATGAATGCTGATACAAGTATTTGGTTCAAAAGCGTTTATCAGAATCCACACAGATATGGCGTAATGATTACAGAAAGTGAAGCCGACCGTAAGCGTTAAAGGAACACTATGAAAGTTATTGCACACAGAGGAAACTTGAAAGGCCCAAATCCTGAAAGAGAAAACTCTCCAGAGTATTTGCTTGAAGCAATTAAGGCTGGATATGATTGCGAAGTTGACGTTTGGTATGATAACAACAATCAACTATACTTAGGACATAATAACCCTCAGTATAAAATTGATCATGCTTTTCTTAATAACGAACACTTTTGGTGTCATGCTAAGAATTTAGAAGCATTAGAGTATATGTTAGTTAATGATATACACTGCTTCTGGCACGAACATGATGAAAGAACTTTAACTAGCAAAGGCTTTATTTGGACATATCCAAAGCAAGAAACAAATTTTAAAAGTATTATCTGCATGATTAATCCAGAAGATACTGCACCCAAAGACTGTTACGGCATTTGTACTGACTGGGTCAATAAACACAAGTAAGGATCAAAGATGAAAATAGCAATTTGTTTTAGTGGACAACTTAGAGGCTCATGGAGAAAATGTGTAGAAAGTTGGAAGCAAACATTTGGTCAGCATGAGCTATATTATTTTGGACATACATGGACAACTAGAAGTGCTCCTAATTTTATTAAAGTAACAAAAGGCATAACAGATTTAGAGACTGTAGATAATAGAGAAATACAAGAATTAAAAAGAGCGTTGCCTGATATAAAATTAAAAGTAGAAGATCAAATTACTTTTACTCCTAACTTAGATCAAGCATTGCATGATGTAAACTATCAAAGTCAGTTTTACGGTGTAATGCAAAGTGCAAATCTCAAACGTAAACTTGAAATTGAAGAAAACCAAAATTTTGATTTGTGCGTAAGAGCTAGGTGGGATACTGCATTTGATGAAGAATGGAATGTTCCAGAACCAATTATTGACCATGCACAAGTTATTCATTTAGGATTTGATACTAACGGACACAGGATGAGAGTTGGTGACATATACTGGCAAGCACCAAGTGAAGAGTTTGATTTGATGTGTGATTTTTATAGACACTTTCATAGGCATCCAAAAAATTACTTTGATATGAATAACGATTTACACTATGGTCCAGAACATGTATTTGCATATTACTTGAAAGAATGTAATTTAAATTTAACACAAATTTATCCGCCAGTTAAACTTGTGAGACCAAAGCCAGAACATATGGTAGGAGCAGGTGATTATGAAACCGTCTAAAGTTGCAATTTGTTTCAGTGGTGAACTAAGAACATTTAATGTTGCCTTGCCTTTGTTACTAAATGATTTTTTCTGTGATACGAATGCTGACATATTTTTACATACCTGGCATGTTACTGGCGATCACAAACATACAGATCTTGAACTAGCACACCTACAAGCAATAGTGCATAACAGTCATCACAATCTAGTACAACTAAAAGTTGATGCACCTATTAATCACAGTGGGCCATTTGGTAGTATGTTATACAGTATTCAACAAGCCAACTGGATGAAAAGACAACACGAAATAGAACAACACTTTGATTATGATTTAGTTATAAAATCACGATACGATATGTTAGTACGTCCTGGCACAAGGTTTTATATAAATGACATTACTGATAGAACTTTATACTACAGTTTAGGCAACAGAGGCCTAGTACACACTGATGTTGGTAAACACGGACTTAGTGATATTATTTTCTGGGGCGATAGTCCTACAATGGATATTGCCTGTGACACATACAGACATTACAACTGGAAGGCTTATCCTAGATATTTAGAACTAATGAATGGCAACATGCAAGACCCTAGCACCAGTATGTTAAGTCCTGGAACATTAATATACCAACGCACACAGAAACGCAATGTACAAGTAAAACAAATTGAACCACAGTACGGTGAAACACTGTGGCGTTCTAAAGTTGAACACCTTGACCCTAACAATAACTTTGATGAAATTAGACAGGCTTATTAAATGCATTTATTAACCGCAGGCGACAGTTGGACATTTGGAAGTGAAATTAAAGATGATGGTTTACCACATACAGTAAGTGATTGGGATCCAGAAAACAATGCATTTCGTATTCCTAAAATTTGGCCTACACTACTGTCACAAAGATTAAATTGTAAAGATCATACAAACATAAGTTATCCAGCAAGTAGTAATGATAGAATAGTCAGGCATACGATAAGTTGGATTACAGAACACTACTTACATGATAAAAAAGATACTAGTGACTTATTTGTAATTGTTGGCTTTACAAGTCCTGAACGCAAGGACTTTTACTACAAAGATCCAGTAGATAGGAATCAACATGGCTGGACAACTATCTGGCCTAATCAAACTAATCACGAATACCATCAACGTGGTATGCAGGCATTCTTTGACAACTATAGAATGTACCTCTGGAATGAAGAAGAATATATAAATCGTTATGTACAACAAGTTACACAACTACAAAACTTTTTTACTGTGCATGGCATTCAGTATTATTTCTTTCAAGCATTTTACAACTTAGACGAAACAGGTATCACGCAATGGGTAGACAAAGGTTATATCAACAGTGAAAATGAAAAAATGGTTGTAGGAGAAAGTAATCCACGCTGGCACTTTCATTATAACAATCAACCTGACAACTGGATATGGGAACAGGTTAACGGTGAACGATTTTACGGATATAATAAAGCACCACATACCTTCCATGGCTTCATTACACAAAATGCAGGTGACAGGCAAGTTATAGGTGGTATGCATCCAAACGCACACGGACACGTTTTATGGGCTACAGAACTTCAAAGATGTATAGAGGATTTAATATGAAACTACCAAATAACTTTAGACACTTTCTAACTATTAATGCAGTAGTTTGGGGATTTCTTATACTTGCATTAATTCTAGCATACCTAAATAACGATAATGCAAAGTTTTTTTAAATGATTTTTATTAGTGCACCATTTGGAAACTACTTACAATTTAAAAATGCAATTAGTGTTGCAGGTACATTTACTGTATTACCTCGCAAAGGAAGACTAAAACAAATTATAAAAACATTACGTTATGTAAAAACAGAAGCAGGATGGAGTTGGAGAAACAAATTAGGATTACGAAATCCTGGACTACAAAAAGCATTACAAACTTTAAACTACGATAAGATATTAAGTGTAGCCGCAATTGACGAAACAGACTGGACAAGTATGTATAAATCAATTAGTGCAGATCGTAACATAGAATTTAACGTTAGTTGTCCTAATTTAGACTCGCACAATGATACTACTACTTGGGAAAACTTTGATAAGTTTCCACGTAAGATGAGAGGCAAGTATTGTATTGTAAAAATTCCTCCTAACGCAACAGAAGAATTTATAGATAACATAGTTGATATGGGCTACAAACAAATACATGCAAGTAATACATTACCCACAGAGCAAGGTGGACTAAGTGGCAAAATACTAATGCCTCATACACTAGGAATAATTAGATACATAAAACAAAAACATCCTCACATAGAAATAATTGCAGGCGGCGGAATTACCTCAGCCAAAGATGCAAAAATTTATAAGGATGCAGGAGCAAATCATATAAGTCTAGGTAGCGTATGTTTTACTCCTTGGAAAATAAAAAGGATTATAAATGACAGTTAATTTATTAGTAACCTGCGGCGATAGTTTTGGTTGTGGTAGTGGACTACCAGATGAAGATGCATTTGAAAAAAGTTATGCAGGCTTGACAGCCAAAGACATTGGAGTACCACAAAAAGTATTAGCAAGACCAGGTTGTTGCAATTACATAATTTACTTACAAATCAAATGGGCAGTAGAAAATTTAACACAAGCAAATAAACCTTTTGTTTTAATTACAATGACTAATGCGGCCAGAACGGCTTGGTACAAGCCTTTCCAAAATAAACGTTCAGGTGTGTCACCTACTATTGAACATTTGAATTATCAAGACTATCCTCCTTATGATACGCACACCAATAGGCCTTTTCGTAGACCAATACCTGTAACAACTGACAACAGTCTACAAAGCGAAACGTTAAGTAATTTAGATACGTTTCTAGATCAAGATCCAGGTTTTGTGGCATGGATACAATTTAGTCACGAACCACAAACAAGAATTAAAGTATTAAGAGATTGGGTAGCAGACTTTTTTAACTTTGAAATTAAAAATGATTATGACAATGGAATACTAGCACAAGGACACTTATTGTTAAAGAAACATAACATACCACATTTGTTTATGGGTTGGCAACCACAGTTTGGAGATCTATTACCCGAAGAAAATTATGTAGCAGTTGACTGGGGATATTGGAGTAATAATTATCCAGACAATAGAGGTACAGGACATTGTGATTATCGAGGACACGACTTAGTCTACAAAGAAATTATCAAGAAAGTAAAGGCACAAGTAAATGATTAAAACATTATATACTAACGGAGATAGTTGGACATTCGGACAAGAACTCAAGGATGATGAAGAAGATCATTTAACATACAAGTTTTATAATAGTTGGCCGTGGCATCTAAGTCAGCATCTTAGAATACCACAACTTGTAAATGATGCACTAGGAGGAACAAGCAACTATCGTATACTAAGACGTACACTTGATTACATACAAAACTATAAAGGCAATTACAAAGAACTGTTGGTAGTAGTTGCCTGGACAACATATGAAAGAAAAGAAGTACCAGTTGAGATTATGCGTAAACATAATAACGGACACTCTGCTTGGGAAGAAAACAATTTAGAATATGTAAGTGTGTTAATGAATAGTGTGCCAGAAGTTAACACAGGAGATAGTGTAACTGATAGATTAATTTTAGACTGGCATAAGACAAGTACAATGCTTAACAGTCAACAACACAATGCTAAAGAATTTTATAATCAACAATGGACATTAAAACATATATGTAAAAGTTTGGGTGTCAAGTTATTACAATGCTATGCACTTGATAATCCAGAGTTTGCAGGACAAACTGCAAACAAAGAATGGCTTGAACAAATCATGCCTTTGCCTACAAGTTTAAACAGAATGTTAATGGCGATAGAACACGAACAAGATGTACGAGCACCGCTACGGCACCCTAACGAAGAGGGCCATAAATATATAGCAGAGCAAATACAATCTCAAATACCCTTTTTCAAAAATTATACATAATGGAGTAGTTATGTCATTAGTACATAAAATCAAAAGATTGTTTACAGATGCAGTTTATAGAATTAGACTTGAAATTGCTTATCGTAAAAAATTAAAAGAAATCAAGAAAAAAGATCCGTTCATCTACAAATAGGAGGCTTTATGGCTGATATTATAGATTTCAAACCCAAAGAAACAGTTTATATTTTAAACTTCACTAGTCCTAGTCCACTTAAAATGACTAAGATTGGCAACGAGAAAATTGCGTTAGAGATACGCAAGGTTGACGAAAAACATGGAGTAGGTCAGGCTTGGGTACCTGCGTTAAACATTAGAGAAGCAAAAACAAAACTTGCTAAAATGATAGAAGTAATCGAGTTTCACGACTAATGCAAATTATAATTGGAATGGCAGGAGCAGGTCGCAGATTTGCTGACAGTGGCTATACTTTACCTAAACCTTTGTGTCGTGTAGGTGATACTACAATGATACAAAAGGCAGTTGACAGTTTAGGAATTGATGGCAAATATATCTTTGTAGTTTTACATGAACACTTATTACAGTACAAGTGGTTAGAAGCACACTTGGCAAGTCTTGCTAGGTATGTTACTATTGTAAAACTTGATGAAGTAACTGACGGTGCCGCTTGTACTTTATTACATGCAAAACAATACATAGACACAGATGAACCTTTGATTAGTATTAATAGTGATCAAGTTTTGCATTGGGATAGTAAAAAGTTTATAAGCAAGTGCAAAGAGGAACCTGATGTTTCTTGGATAATGACTTATCCACATACAGATATTAAACATAGTTTTGTAAAAGTAGACAACAACGGAATGGTAATTGAAACTGCTGAAAAAGTTGCAATTAGTGAAATGGCTAGTGTTGGCTTATACCACTGGAGTAAAGGAAGTCTATTTGTTGAAGGTGCTGAAGAAATGATAGCAAACAACGACAAACACAACAACGAGTATTATCTTGCTCCAGTGTACAACTACACTTGTAAAAACAATATTGTTAAACCGTATGAAGTACAAGCAACTAACTTTACGCCTGTTGGTACTCCAGCGGACTTAGCAACATATCATAATAGGTTTTATAAAAAATGAAAGATGTCACAAACAAGTTTGACGCAAGAATGACAATTGAAGAAAATGTTAAAGACTATTGTTTAACAATTACCAATGATCACGCGGACGGCCTGGGTATTCGAATTCATGCAGGCAAAAGCATTGCCGAACATGAAAGCGGCCACAGTGTAGCCATATTCAGTGTAGCAGATAGAGAAAATGATAATAAGTTTATTGTAAAATCAAACGGAGCAGTTGTTAGTTTCCACAGTCATACAATTGGTAATATCTATATGACAAAAAATCGTATTAGTAGTCAAAACCACAAACCTATTCAATTTAAAGCACCTATAACATTAGATTATTGTATAAAAGAAGATTTGCCTACGTTAAGTCCTGAACCTGGATCAGTAGTAATGTTATCAGATGAGAATTATAAACCTGTATATTACGATGGTAATAGTTGGCGATATTTTAGCAACGACGAGGTAGTAAATGAAGAAGTTTAAACTAGATGATATGAAGGGTGGATGGTTTGTAGGCAACTTTGAACCTAGCGTAATGAAAGCAAACTTTGAAGTTGGAATTCATCGACATACAAAAGGAGAGTTTCATCAGGACCACTTTCACAAAAAAGGCACTGAAGTAAATGTTATGAGAAAAGGCAAACTAAAGTTAAACGGAGAAATATTTGAACCTGGAGATATTTTTATTCTCTACCCTTACGAAGTTAGCCAAGTAGAATACCTAACCGATGTTGAACTTACAGTAGTAAGAGATATGAGTGACCCTGACGACAAATATATGTTTGACATTAAGGACTAAAGAAAGTATAATAAAGTATGTTAGATATATACGTTGATAGCGTTGACCCAAATGAATATTTTACAGTAACCTACAAACTTGAAGGTAACGATTTAAACAGAGCCGCCTTTGCACTTGCAGTAGGACAAAGTGTAGGCAACCCAAGTGTTCGTAATGAATACGAAACCCCAGAACTTATTGATCAGTATAGTGCTAAAGTAATTGGCCACCCGGACAAACTTGCAGGAAAGTTATCAGGTATAGTCAAGATTGCTTGGCCATATAGAATTATTGATTGGGAAACAGATGGCATAGCACAATTCCTTTGTGTTGTAATGGGTGGACAAATGGACATTGATTACATTCACAGGTGCGAATTATTAGAACTAGATATTGATAGAGACTTGTGTGATGCAGTAGAACCACGCTACGGGCTAAGTGGTATGCGGCACCTAACAGGCAATTACAACAAACCGTTGCTGGGTAGTATTGTAAAACCTAAAACAGGACTAACAGGTAAAGCACTACAAGAGATAGTAGGTGCATTTGTAGAAGGTGGTGTTGACTTTATCAAAGAAGATGAGATAATGGCAAACCCAAGTTGCTTACCATTAAAAGAAAGAATATGGCTAGTAGAAGATGTACTGAAAGGTAGCAACGTTGTTTACTGCTACTGCATCAATGCAGACCCACTGCATGTATTAGACAGAGCAAAGATGGTAGCAGACAGAGGTGGCAATGGAGTACACATCAACTTTTGGAGTGGGCATGGTGTATACAAAAGTATAAACAAACTTGACTTACCATTGTACATACACTATCAGAAAAGTGGTGACAAAGTATTAAGCAGTACAAAGAATGCTTATAGAATTGCTTGGCCAGTATTGTGTAAACTTGCAAGCCTCAGTGGAGTCGATACTATACACACGGGCATGTGGGGCGGATACCTCAGTGACGATGAAAACGAACTGCGACGGACTATGCTTATGTTAAGTTCAAACAATACTGTACCAGCATTAAGTTGTGGCATGACTGCTGAACTAATACCAGAAGTAACAAGACGATTTGGTGTAGACTATCTAGCAAACGTTGGTGGTGCTATACATGAACACCCGGATGGCTTAGCCGCAGGAACACGAAAATTAAGAAATGCAATTGATAGAGAAGATAGGTCAGTAGTATGAATTATGCCTTTGATGTAGATGGAACTTTAGGCGAAGCAAGACAAATTATGGATCCAGACTTTAAGCGTTGGTTCATGCAATGGATGCGTGGTAAGAACGTTTACTTAGTTACTGGCAGCGATCGAGCCAAAACAGTTGAACAAATTGGCCAAGACCTTGTTGATAGATGTACAATGTCATTTCAATGTGCAGGTAACAGTGTATGGCAAAACGGTGTAGAAGTTTCTAGCACAAAACTCAATGTGCCGCCAGAGATGATTCACTTTCTGGAAGAAAAGGTTGCCGCTACTAGTTACCCGGATCTCTATGGAAATCATATTGAAATCCGTCCTGGGCTAATCAACTTTAGTATTGTTGGCCGAAACGCTGTCGGTAACCAGAGAGATGATTATTATATCTGGGATCAAAAACACAAAGAGCGTGAGCAGATAGCAGAAGAGTTTAATAGTAGATTTATAGGCTTTGAAGCCGAAGTAGGTGGAAATACAAGTTTGGATATACACTTAAAAGGACGTAACAAAGCACAAGTATATGATGTAATTGGAACACCATTGGTGTTCTTTGGCGATAGAATATTTCCTGGAGGCAATGACTATCCATTGCATTGTAGAATGATTGGTCCACAAGATAAAAGTCATCCAGTAACAAGTGCATCAGAAACATGGAACCTATTACGAGAATATTATAATGAGTGATAGTCGCTGGGAGCAAATGCGTGAAAAACTTGATGGCATTGGTCCTGGTTTCTGTTTAGCAAAATGGACACAGTTAACCCTCAACTTACAAAATGGCACTGCACATAGTTGTCATCATCCACCGGTACACAAAATACCTGTTGAAGAATTAAAAGATAATCCAAGCGCCTTACATAATACCAAACATAAAAAAGAACGTAGAAAGCAGATGCTTAACGGCGAACGTCCTGCTGAGTGCGACTATTGTTGGCGTATTGAAGATGCTGATAAAACTGCTTATAGTGATAGACATTACAAGAGTGCATTTAGTTGGAGCGAGCCATTCTTTGATCGTATTGCAAACAGTACAGGTACAGAAAACTTTACGCCTAGTTATGTAGAAGTTAGTTTCTCTCATGCATGTAATTTTAAGTGTATGTATTGTAGTCCAAGTATCAGTACAAGTTGGATGAAAGAAATAAAACAACATGGTGCTTATCCAACCACAGATAGTTATAACAACATTGAGTGGATTGAACAAACAGGCAAAATGCCAATTCCTACTCGTGAATACAATCCGTATGTAGAAGCATTCTGGAAATGGTGGCCCACACTATATAAAGGCTTACATACATTTCGTGTTACAGGTGGTGAGCCATTAATGAGCAAAGATACATTCCGTATGATGGATTGGATCTTAGAAACGGAAGAACCTAATACAGAGTTACTGTTGGGTATAAACACAAACTTCTGTGTTGAAGATAAACTGTTCGATCGCTTTATTGAAAAAGCACAAGCAATACTAGACAGTGGCCGTATTCGTAAACTTGAAGTATACACTAGTGCGGAAGCATTTGGAAGCAAAGCAGAATACATTAGAGATGGACTTGATTACAAAAAGTTTATGAAAAACGTAAATCGTATCTGCGAATTATTTGGACATAGAGAAGATTTTACACTCACATTTATGTGTACTTACAATGCTCTTAGTGTTACAAGTTTCACAGACTTTGTTGGTGATTTAATTAAGGTGCGTGAAGACTATGGACTATACAGCATTTATATTGATGTAAGTTATGTACGCTATCCAGAGATGATGGATGTAAAAGTACTACCTGCAGAGTTTGAACCACACCTAAGCCAAACTATTGAATACATGCAATCAATGGAGGAACTAGGACTTATGCATGATAGTGAAACTGCAAAGCCTAAGCGTATACTAGAATACTGGCGTAGTACTAGACAAACTGATCAAGAAACACATGTCAAAAATTTTAAAGTATACACAGAAGAACTAGACAAGCGTAGAGTAACATCATTTAAAAAAGTTTTTCCAGAATATAGTGCATGGTATGACAGAATTTAATCAAATTTATATAAATAACACTGTAGATGGTTTAAACGATATGGTTATAGATGCAACGTCTGTAACGCCAGCAGTATCAGCTACTGGGACAATTTCTATCAAACAAACCTTAAAAAGTCTACTTAAAAATCAAGATAATCCCTATTTTATTTTAAATGGGCCATGCGAATGGTTTGAGTCTTGGTCGGATTCTAGGATTAACTTCTCAGGCCAAACAGTTGATTTCTTCTTATATGAAGTTTTGCATGTTTGGAATAACAACAAAAGATGGGATTGCCCGGAAGGTGTTATAAATGAAGATTGTGTTATTAACGAGTTTGAAATGGTCGATCGTTGGTGCAAAAAACATAATTGTTCATATAGGATATTTGTTAACGAATTTAACATGCTCCAATCACTCCAAAATACAAAATACGCTAACCGGGCAATCCAACATTTAGATACTTTTAGTCTAGCATATTATACAAATATTAAAGATGCTGACGCAACAAATTTAAAACATAATATTTCATATAAACTAAATTGTTTTACATATCGATGGGATCAGATTCGAATGTTAGCATCCGCATGGCTTACAGGAAGAAGTGATTGTATAGTTACACACTATCACAAAACTGCCGGGGTTAAATACAAATGGTATATAAAAGATAGTATACATTACAAACGTTTAATAAACAAAAAGAACTTACTACAAGCAATTGGTCCTCTTACGCTTGAGAAACATTTAACAGAAAAGATTGATCCAGCAGAGCATGTGTTGCCAGTTACAAAAGAACACTTAACTACAGACACTATCGAGGAGTACTACCTTAAAAGTTTTGCTAGTTTAGTATGTGAAACAAACTATGAATATCCATGGGGACAACTAAGCGAAAAAACTATTAACGCTATACGATTTGAAAATGCATTTATATTACTTGCAGGACCTGGTAGTTTGGAACAAGCAAAGTCCTGGGGCTTTAAAACTTTTAGCCAATGGTGGGATGAAAGTTATGATACAATAATTGATCCATGTCAGCGTATGGATGCAGTATTAAACATTGTTGATACTATTTGTAATTACACATTTGAAGAGCTGGAAGAAATTAAAAAGCAAATGGCTCCTACACTTTTACATAATAGAAATATAATTCGCACAGGTGAGTTAAGACAAAACATAATGAAGGAAATAATATGAACATTGGATGGTTTGGATTAGGCAAGTTAGGTATGCCTTGTGCAGAAGTTATAGCAAACAAAGGACATAACGTTTATGGATATGATGTTGCAAAGGTAACTAGTTCAAAGGTAACAGTTGTAGATCATCCTAGTAGAGCAGTCCGTGATATGGATTTTGTTTTTGTTGCAGTACAAACTCCACATGATCCACTATACGGCGGAGAACAACCAATTACACACTTGCCAAACAAAGATTTTGGTTTAGACAGTGTAAAGGAAGTGCTTAGTACAATAGATGCTTATTCAAGTGCAGATACTATTATTGTATTGATTAGTACAGTATTACCTGGCACTACTAGGAGAGAATTTGCTAATAGGGTTAGCAAAGGTAGACTAATTTACAATCCATATTTAATTGCAATGGGCACAGTAGAATGGGACATGGTTAATCCTGACATGGTTATTGTTGGCGGTGAAAAACCTAATGATAGTGATGCTAAAAAATTAATAAAATTTTATAAAACTATAATGGAAAATGATCCACACTATAACATTGGTACTTGGGAAGAAGGTGAAGCAACAAAAATATTCTACAATACATTTATCAGTGCAAGGCTTAGTTTGGTTAATATGATACAAGACGTTGCACAACGTACAGGTAATATGAATGTTGATGTTGTAACAAACAGTTTAAGCAATGCAGGCAAACGTATTACCAGTGCCGCTTATATGAAAGCAGGAATGGGCGATGGCGGCCCATGTCATCCACGAGATAACATTGCACTAAGATGGTTAGCAGATAGACTAGACTTAGGATATAATTTATTTGATGCTATTGCACATAGTAGGGAAGTACAAGCAAAGCACTTGGCTACAGAACTATTAAAGCATAGTCCTCGTGTTGCATTAACAAGTACAAGTTACAAAGATAGTGTTGAAATTGAAACAGGAAGTTATGCACTGTTAGTTGCACATTATGTAAAAGAACAAGGTGGACTGATTGTTGATATTCATGATATGGCAGGAGTCATACTTCGCGTACATGAAAAAGATAAATTCAAAACAAAAGACTTTGACATTGTAGTAGATCCATGGCGTACATACAAATCAACAAACCCAACAGTAAAGGTTATACACTATGGTAATACTAGACAAGTATGAGTACGAACCATTAACATTCACACCTACGTGGGATGATGAATTTAAAAAATTTCCTTACAAGCGACAACCGTTTGGTGATTTTGATCAGTTAGCAAAATGGCATAGATTAGGATTTACACACAAAAACTTTACAGGTGAAATGTGTCCTGATCAAAGTATTACACCAGAATGGGCAAAAAATATTGGTAAGGTTCTTGCCTGGAAGGATTGTGGATATACTTTCTATCGTATGCAAGTTGGTGATATACTTCCGCCACATGCAGATCATTTTAACAAGTACAAGGAACTATTTCATATTGCAGACAGTGAAGATGTGATGCGTTGTATAGTTTTCTTGGAGGATAAAAAACCAGGACACATGAGTGAGTTTGAAGGACTAGGCGTAGGTGATTGGCATCGAGGAGATGCAATTGCTTGGAGAGGAACTGTAGAACACAGTGCATTGAATATAGGATATGAACCAAGATACACATTACAAATTACTGGACATGCTTGAGTACGATGAACTTGATATATTAAAACGCATGGGTTATACATGGAATGACCCGTACGATATTATATACAAGTTTGAAGATGCATTGTCTGAATATACCCAAGCACCTTATGTTGTAACAACAGATTGTTGTACACATGCAATGGAGTTATGTTTCCGTTGGTTGGCACACAATAATCAAATGCCAGCACAGGTAAAAATACCCTTACATACATATCTAAGTGTGCCAATGATGTTAGCCAAACTAGGCATTAAGTTTACTTTCAACCAAAATGATTGGCTAGGCGAGTATCAATTAAATGGTAGTCCTATATGGGATAGTGCTAGATTATTAGCACAAGGTATGTATAAACTACCACACTACTTTCAATGTTTAAGTTTTGGAATAGGAAAACCATTGACAATAGGTCGTGGAGGTGCTATACTATTAGATAGTAGAGAAGCCTATGAATGGCTTAGTCGTGCAAGAAGCGACGGTAGAGATTTAAAAATAAAACCATGGAGCAATCAAACGTTTGACTTCATTGGTTATCATTATAATATGACAGTGGAGCAAGCCGCAAAAGGTTTAATCATGTTGGATACATATGAAAATAATTTTGACTTCATGGAAGATCCAAAGTTACTATATCCAAATTTAAGTGAATGCGTAGGTAAAATAAATGATCATACAGACACACAACGAATGGGATAAACTTAACAGTATTGTATTAGGAGATGTTGCAGGAGCAAGGTTTCCAAAATATGATGATGTGTTTACTCAAGTAGCCAAAGGAAGTGCTTGGACTGAAACTGCACAACCTGTAGGTCCTATTAGTCAAGAAGTTATAGAAGAAACTAAAGTAGAATTAGACTTTATGAAACAAACACTTGAACAAGCAGGTGTTACTGTATATCGTCCAAGACAACTAGACTTTCAACAAGTTGTACATGGTTATAGATACTTCAGTGATGGTATGTATAATTACTGTCCAAGAGATGTAATTTTAATTATAGGCAACTATGTAATTGAAACTCCTTGCTTATTTCACAGTAGACAACATGAAGGCGAAGCATACCGAGACATTCGCTACAGTGGATTGGAACAAGGTTGTAAATGGATTAGTGCTCCTCAGCATAACTTACCTGCTCATGAAGTATTTGATGCAGATGGTAACCTAACTGAAAAGACTCCAATCTTTGATGCCGCTAACGTAATGCGTTTTGGAAAAGATATACTATACTTAAAAAGTCAAACAGGAAATGCGGCTGGTGCTAGATGGCTTAGCACAGTATTAGGATCTGAATATACTGTACATGTGTGGGACAAAGTATACGCATACGCACACATTGATAGTACTATTTCCGCACTCAATGAAGAAACTATTTTACTTAACAAACCAAGAATTGGAACTGCTGGCAAACTTCCTAAGTTTCTTAGACAGAAAAAGAAAATATGGCTAAGCGAAATCGAGCATACTGATTTCCATGTTTATCCTTATGCAAGTAAATGGATTGGAATGAATGTGCTTAGTATCAATCCAACTACTGTAATGGTAGATCCAAGACAAACATCATTGATCAAAAGATTAGAAAAAGAAAAGTTTGATATTGCACCAGTGCAACTTACACATAGTAGAACACTTGGTGGTGGACATCATTGTTGTACATTAGACTTACACAGAGGATAATATGAGAGTACTAGGAGTAAGTGCAGGCTTTCATGATGCAGGGTTATCAGTTATTGCTAATGGCGAAATCCTATTTGCAGGACATAGTGAAAGATATAGCAAACAAAAACACGATCATCATTTGTGTCCAGAGATTATTACAAAAGCATTAGACTCTGTGTTCCCGTCAGAGATTGATGCTATTGCTTATTACGAAACACCCTGGCTTAAAAAGACAAGAGAAATATATGCAGGGCAAGGTATCGAAGGCGGTGATAGAAGTAGCACATGGACTACTAAGGGTGCATTAAAAAAAGAGTTTGGGGACTTACTACCCAAGGCGCCAGTGCATACATACAGGCATCATCACACACATGCCGCCGCTGGCTTTCAAACAAGTCCTTTCGAAGATGCAACAGTTGTTGTTATTGACGCTATAGGTGAATGGGAAACTATTACCATATGGTACGCATACTATGACGACAAAGGTCGTGCGTGTTATGAAAAGTTGTGGCGACAACGTTATCCACATAGTATTGGATTGTATTATAGTGCAATGACTGCACGACTTGGATTACGTCCACTCGATGAAGAATATATTATGATGGGCATGGCTGGTTGGGGTACTGCTAGTGGCTTAGGCAAAGACTTAATTGAATCAGAGTTTGTACATGACTTAGCAACACTGAAGTTTAAACAAAACTTACATGCAGGCATTGACAAAAACTTTATGATTAATATGACTGATTATGACATTGCGGCCAGTGCTCAATATAGTGTTGAACAAATGATAGACAACGTAATGGCAAGAGCAAGAGCATACAATAAAAGTCGTAACTTAGTTTACATGGGCGGAGTTGCACTTAACTGTTTATACAATCGCAAACTAGGAAACTTCTTTGATGACATATGGATTATGCCTAATCCAGGAGACTGTGGAAGCAGTTTAGGGGCCGCGGCACTTGCATATGGCAGAAAAATTAAATGGGATAATCCTTACTTAGGAACATTCATACACGGACCTTATCCTATCAGAGACTTAATAGATGAACTACAAACAAATAAAATTGTAGGAGTAGCAAACGGAAGAGCAGAGTTTGGACCAAGAGCGTTAGGCAATAGAAGTTTACTAGCCGATCCACGGGGTCCTGAAATTAAAGATAAAGTAAACGAAATAAAACGTAGACAAAAGTTTAGACCGTTTGCTCCTATGATTCTCGAAGAGCATGTACATGAATACTTTGACATGCCTGAGAAGACACCTACCTCGCCTTATATGCAAGTAGTTGCCAGATGTAAAAAGCCAGACGAGTTTCCTGCAATTATACACGTCGACGGAACTAGCAGAGTGCAAACAGTTGGCAAAGGTTGTTATGGCAGTAGTGTACGTCATTTACTAGAACAATGGTATGTGTTAACAGGTTGTCCTATGTTGCTTAACACAAGTTTAAATATCAGAGGGGAGCCAATGGTTGATACAAGAGAAGATGCAGATAGATTTGAAAAAGAGTATGGAGTAAAAGTATGCAGTTAGATGATGAACAAGCAAATAAGATACTAGACAAACTAGAAATTGTTCAGTTACGTTTAGAAAAGATTGAGCTACAACAAGAGCAGTTGTTAGAAAAGTTTAACAAGCATGTTGACTTTATCAATGAAACATACGAAGGACTACGAAATCCTATTAGGACTGCCACAAAGTTTTTTGGTAGAAAGTAAATGTTTGATATTATTTTTATGAGCTACGAAGAGCCAAATGCTGAAGAGCATTGGCAAGCAGTTAAGGACAAGTACCCATGGACACAAAGAGTACATGGTGTTAAAGGTTTGGTTAATGCTCATAGAGAGTGTGCTAAACTAAGTCGTACTCAAATGTATTATCATATTGAAGCAGACAACGAACTAACTGAAGACTTCAATCCTAGTTTTAAACCTGGTGCATACGACAGAGACACAGTGCATGTATGGCGTGCTAGGAATAGTGTAAACAACTTAGTGTATGGTTACAGTGGAATCAAACTGTTTCCTAAAAAGAATGTACTAGCATTAGATCCTGATAAAGTTGTTGACTTTACAACAAGTGTTAGTGGTAAATTTAAAGCAGTACAAATTGTAGGTAGTACAGTTCACTATGATACTGATGCATATAATACTTGGAAGGCCGCATTTAGAGAGTGTGCTAAACTAAGTGCAAGGATTATTGATAGACAAAAAGACAAAGAAACAAGTGAACGTTTGAATACTTGGTGTACAGTTGGCGTAGGAGACTATGGCGACTACAGTATAGCCGGTGCAATTGATGGATGTGATTATGGCAAGTATGCTACACAAGATGATATGGTAAAGGTAAACGACTGGGAATGGCTGAGGAATAGGTTTGACGAAACAACTAAAGGATAGTATAATCAGCGACCAGGATATGTTTACTCGTATGAGTTTATTTACTGGTAATAGTTCATTTGATGATTTACGCAAAACAGTTGACAACACAGATGCAATACTTAATGATGCATTTAGCGTAGGACAATTAAAAAGCAAACGCTGGCTTGTAGATGAATTAACAAAGTGTAACGTAGAACTTGGCACTGTTTTTCTATGTGCTGGATGGTATGCTACACTTGCTAGTATGTTGTTTAACAGTAAACTTTCCATACGTTGCATTAGAAGTTTTGATATTGATCCTAATTGTGCTACTATTGCCGAAACAGTTAATAGGACTCAAGTGTTAAATAGTTGGCAGTTCAAAGCAACAACTGCGGATATAATGAACCTGGAGTTTGACAACTACACATATAGTACACAACGAAGCAATGGTACTAGTGTAGAACTATGTGAAAGTGCAGACACTATTATAAACACAAGTTGTGAACATATACCAAACTTCAAAGAATGGTACGATAGAATCCCGTATGATAAGTTGGTTATATTACAAAGTAACAACTACTCTGAGTTACCTGAGCATGTAAATTCAAGTAACAGTTTAGAAGAGTTTGTAGATAGTGTTCCACTAATTGATACATGGTACACGGGCGAGATGGAACTAAGCAAGTATACAAGGTATATGGTAATTGGAATACGATAAACTATCAATACGTGAGCAACAAAAAGAATGTGCTAGAGCCTTGGCAACTATGAGTGCTACTAACAACAACATTCATCAATTTAACAAACAAGCCCATCACAATAGTCATAACTGGTATTCTGCAGTCATCAACTGGTATGTAGAACAGTATGGCGACTTACCCTCAAAGACTGGACCAGGACAACAAGTAAAGTTAATCCTGGACAACTAATGATTAATAGTATAACTACTGACGTTCCTAGCAGTTTAGATATTGAATGGGTAATCAACAATTACTGCAATTTTAATTGTAGTTATTGCACTCCTGACTTATATGGTAACACTAGTAGAGCATTAGATTTGCCTATAGCAGTTGAGTTTTTTAACACAGTACATCAACAACATCCAGGAATAAAAATGCTAAGTCTCAGTGGCGGAGAACCTACACTGTGGAAGCATCTACCTGAGTTTGTTGATAGTGTAGCAAGTAACTACTTCTTTCATATTATTACAAACGGTAGTAGAACACTTGACTGGTGGCGTAGATTCATGTATAATAGAAAGATAGACAGGATAACAATAAGTTTACATGTAGAGCAAATTGATTGGGATAAAACATTTGCCAACATAGAATTTTTACAAAACCAAACAGACTTAACTTTATTGGTATTACTAAAGCCAGGATCAAAAGAAATACTAGAACAATTTGTTAAACGCATAACTGATGCAAAAATAAATGCAAGTATAAAAATAAAACCATTAACCTCGCATGATAATAGAAGTGTGTACAACTATAACGAAGACGAAAAATTATGGTTACAAGACTTTAGTTACAACAAAGCAAACATAAATTCTTATAGTGGTATTGCTAAAAGACTTATAGTTGACGGTAAAGAGCATAGCATGAGTTACGCTTACAAACTTGTTGCAGGTGGATTAAATAACTTTAGAGGTTGGAATTGTAACTTAGGAAGTAGCCGAATGTTTATCTGGCACGATGGAAATGTGTTTCCTGCTACATGTAAAACGGCTATGCGTAAACCAATTGGCAATGTTTTTTCTAACACGTTAGAAGTTAAAACATCAAGTACAAAGTGTGCTGATGAGTTTTGTCATTGTGCACCTGATATTAGGATAACAAAAAGTAGAGATGTATAAACTAGAAGACATAAAACAAATACACTTAGAGGTTACACAAAACTGTCAAGCCTCATGTCCTATGTGCGATCGTAATATGAATGGCAAAGGTGTCAACCCGCATATTGATCTAAGCGAACTTAGTTTAGAAGACTGCGAAGCAATGTTTCCACCAGAGTTTATTGCACAACTAGATAGTATGTACATGTGTGGTAACTTAGGTGATCCTATTATAGCAAAAGACTGTTTACAAATATTCCAATACTTTCGCAAACACAACCGAGACATGTGG
>VMHT01109665.1_pt1 | contig 30563 bp, 25 predicted proteins | sample 4693611 | NCBI WGS metagenome assembly VMHT01 (sample SAMN12280063, study PRJNA550983) | marine metagenome | isolation source: seawater sampled from same location over 5 years 0.02-0.2 micron viral filtrate | place: USA: collected off the coast of southern California halfway between the port... ... | reverse complement strand
TAATGCCTATGGTTCGCGCTTGCTTAGCTCTACTTACCTGATGGCAAATTATAAAAAGGAAAATATTTTTGAAGGTTTGGGATTGCAGGCCGGGCTTTCGTTAATTCATTATTCCAACGCCGATTTTAAATCACCTAATGCCAGTACAAATACCATCACCTTTAATCTGGGAGTAAATTACGTTCTTGATTATCAAAACCAGCCTAATTATATTCCGAAAGGCCCCAGAGAGAAATATACAGAACCCATTCATTTTAATTTTGTGTTACGAAGTGGCGTAAATACTATGGGAATTATTGGTTCTAAACAGTATCCGTTTTTAACTTTTTCAGCATATGCCGATAAGGTGCTTAATCATAAAAGTACATTGCAGGCGGGAGCCGAAGTTTTCTTTTCAAAAGCTATGGAGGAAAGAATTTATTACCAGTCGGTAGCTTTTCCTTCCGGAAATACCACCGGGGATGAAGACTCCAAACGAGTAGGAGTTTTTGTTGGGCATCAGCTAAATTTCAATAAGTTATCGGTGATCACGCATTTGGGGTATTATGCGTATTATCCTTACGAACATTTTGTAGATCAACTATATAACAGGGTTGGTTTGCAAAGAAAAATCACCGAAGATCTTTGGGCTTCGCTTACTGTTCGCTCTCATTATGCGAATGCCGAAGCTGTAGAATTTTCAATTGGCTATCGTTTATGAGAAAGCAGGTTTTAGGAATAGCGATATTGATCTTTGTCTTTTTAGGATGTGATTCTGAGGAAGCGCCGACTTGTGTAAAGACTTCCGGGGAAATTGTTTCTGACGAATTTAATGTTGATGTTTTTGAAGAAATTATAGTTTATGAACGTGTGAAACTGTTTATTGAGCAGGGCGATGAATATAAAGTGAGGATCGAAACCGGGAAAAATCTTCGAGAAGATGTTTATACTGAAGTTGTAGATAACCGACTTGAACTGAGAAATGAAAATTCCTGTAATCTTTTTCGGGATTACGAGATCACAAAAATCTATGTCACTACCCCAACTTTAAACTGGTTACAGAATAGCAGCGGCAGCGCGATTGAAAGTGTTGGAACGCTTAATTTTCCTGAAATTTGGTTGCGGTCCTTCAACCAGGAACGTGATCCCGATATTCATACCAATGGTGATTTTATCCTTGATCTCGAGGTTGAAAATTTAAGAATTACCAACGATAATATTTCTAATTATTTCCTAAGCGGAAAAGCCGAAAATGTAAATCTCTTCTTTGCAAATGGTGACGGTAGGCTGGAAGCTGGAGATTTTATCGTTCAGCATTACGATATTTTACATAGAGGAACCAACAAATTAATTATCAATCCGCAGCAGTCTTTAAAAGGAGATATTTTTGGGTTTGGAGATATAATTTCAAAAAATCGTCCACCGGAAGTTGATATAGAAGAACACTACACCGGCCGACTTATATTTAAAGCCCCCTAACCCCCGAAGGGGGAAAGAGCCTCCCTGGCCCCCGAAGGGGGAGTTTAGTTGCTGATTCTTTCGTTTTATTATTTATTCAAAATAAATTCAGTCGAGTTGGCTAGGTATATTGCGCAACGCTTAGAGTTCCCCCTTCGGGGGTTAGGGGGCTTGTTGGGGGGCTGTAAGTTCAGCAAATAAACTTTCTAAATTCTTTGTTTTTTGATTTAGCTGTAAAGTTTTCAATCCGTTATCGTGGGCAAAATCGAATACTGCAGGACGCATATCTTTTTTGGTGTCAAAGGTGAGTTCATAGGCAAATCCGCCTACATTTTTTGCTGAAATAAGATGCGGTAATTTCTGAAGCGCAACTTGTTCCACCCGGTAATCGAATTCCACTAAAATTACCTGTTCATTTTCTTCCCTTAAATCTTTTAAATTCTTATCGGCAACTACCTTTCCTTTGTTGATAATAATTACACGGTCACAAACGGCTTCAACTTCCTGCATAATATGAGTAGAAAGAAATATGGTTTTTCCCGATTTTTCCTTTCCAATATTCTTAATAAGATTCCTGATCTCTACTAATTGATTAGGATCTAATCCGGTGGTTGGCTCATCTAAAATTAAAACCTGGGGATCGTGCAGCAGGGCAGTAGCTAGTCCAACACGTTGGCGATAGCCTTTAGAGAGCTGCTCTATTTTTTTATTGGCTTCGGGTTTTAGCCCTGTTAGCTCAATAACTTCTTCAATTCGTGATTTATCGGTCTTATAGATCCTAGAATTAAATTCCAGGTATTCCCGCACATACATTTCAGTATATAATGGATTGTGTTCCGGTAAATACCCAATTTGCTGCTGAATTTTATGTAAATCGTCTTCAAGGGAAATTCCATTTACTTCTGCTTTTCCTTCTGAAGCAGTTAAATAACCGGTAAGGATTTTCATTAAAGTAGATTTTCCGGCGCCGTTAGGTCCTAAAAACCCAACAATTTCTCCTTTGTTCAGCTTAAAAGAAACAGAATCCAGCGCTTTTTGTTCGCCATAAAATTTTGAAATTCCTTCAACATGAATAGACATAGCAAGCATTTTTTCAAAAGTAAGGATTTTTAACGCGCCAATAATAGTTCGAAAATAGATATATCGGGTTTTAGTAAAGTCATCTTGTTAGGGATTTCGGAATTACTAAGTGGTTATTTTAAAAGCTATTATAAATCTTTCGATGATTCTTTAGAAAAAAAATCAAGTTTGTAAAAAGCTCTTAGAAGCTTAAAAAAAGCTAAAAAAGGGTTTTTGTTTAGGTAATAATATTCTACTTTAGCCCCATAACAACGAAACAATGAATCACTTAATTAGCTGGAACGCATTTTACTTTTTTTATTTCTATTTCAGAGATAGGAACGGGAATGCTATGTAATTAAGTAAGAAATTATATAAAAAAGTCCCGATAAACATCGGGACTTTTTTTTTACTCAATATTGAGATTAATGGATAAAATTATTGCAATTCAGGGAGTACAGGGCTCATTTCACCATTTGGTGGCCCAGGAATATTATCACCAGGAGGTTGAAGTTTTGGAATGCATGTCTTTTGCTGAGCTTACCAAAAGTCTAATAAAAGGTGAAGCTAACGAAGGCGTGATGGCTATAGAAAACTCTATCGCCGGTTCAATTTTACCGAATTACGCTTTGATAGATGAAAATAATCTAAAAGTAGTAGGCGAGCATTACATCCCGATAGATATGAATTTTATGGCTATGCCGGGACAAAAAATAGAGAACATTAAAAAAGTCTATTCGCATCCTATGGCCCTGTTGCAGTGCAAAGAATTCTTTAAAAAACATCCGCATATTAAGTTAATTGAAGACAGTGATACTGCTGAAGTTGCCCGAAGAATTTCAGAAAAAGGAAACACAAAAGTTGCGGCGGTGGCGAGTAAAGCGGCGGCGGGATTATTTGGACTTGAAATTCTTGCAGAAAGTATTCATACCAAGAAAAGCAATGCCACTCGTTTTTTAATTATCAGTACTAAGAAAAAAGAGCCAAACGGCGATAAAATAGATAAAGCTTCTTTAAAGTTTGAACTGGAAAGCAAACGTGGCAGCCTGGTTTCGGTATTGAATATTTTGAGGGATTTTAACCTGGATATGACCAAAATACAAAGTATGCCCATTATAGAATTTCCGTGGAAATATTCATTTTTTATCGATGTGATCTTTGAAGATTATGCTGAATTCCAGAAAGCGATGGATATTTTAGAAGTAATGACCGAGCGATTAACAATTTTAGGAACCTACAAAAATAGTTTGTAATGATAGAGCAGGCCAAAAGGTTGGATCATGTAAAAGAGTACTACTTTTCTTCGAAGTTAAGGGAAGTGCGTGCCATGGCAGCCGCCGGGAAAGATATTATTAATCTTGGTATTGGTAGCCCAGATTTGGCGCCACCTCAGCAAGTTATCTCAGCTTTAAACGAAGCTTTGGTAAATACCGGTGCGCACCAATATCAGCCTTATAAAGGCACACCTGATTTTAGAAATGCCATTGCTGAATTTTATCAAAATCATTATCAGGTTTCTCTGAATGCTGAAACTGAAATTCTTCCGCTTATGGGGAGCAAAGAGGGAATCACCCATATTTCTATGGCTTTTTTAAATGAAGGCGATGAGGTGTTAATTCCAAATCCTGGGTATCCTACCTATTCTTCGGTTACCGAACTTGTGGGCGCAAAAGCAGTTTATTACGATTTAAATGCTGAAGGAAACTGGTTGCCGAATTTAGAAGAATTGGCAAAGAAAGATTTGAGTAAAGTAAAACTTATGTGGGTTAATTATCCGCATATGCCAACCGGAGCTTCTGCCAATGAAAAGCTTTTTGCTGATTTGGTAAAGTTTGGAAAAGAAAATAACATCCTCATTGTAAACGATAATCCTTACAGTTTTATCCTTAACGACAATCCAAAAAGTATTTTAAAAGCGGAAGGAGCTAAAGATGTAGTTTTAGAACTGAACTCTTTGAGTAAAAGTTTTAATATGGCTGGCTGGAGAATAGGAATGCTTTGCGGAAGCGAGAAAAATCTAAACACGGTTCTAAAAGTAAAAACCAATATGGATAGCGGAATGTTTTATCCGCTTCAGGCTGGAGCGGCAGCTGCTTTACGTTTAAACGGAGATTGGTTTTCTGCCCAAAATGAGATTTATCAAAGCAGAAAAGAAAGAGTATTGAAATTGGCTGAAGCTTTGCAATGTGAACCAGAAAAAGATCAAACCGGAATGTTTGTTTGGGCAAAGGTTCCGAAGGGAACAAACGCAGAAGCTTTTGTAGATTTTCTGCTGAATAAATATCACATTTTTACCGCACCGGGTTTTATTTTTGGAAGTAATGGTGAAGGATATATTCGATTTTCACTTTGCGCAACCGAAGAAAATATCAACCGGGCAATTAAAAGAATAAAACCAGCATGATGCTGGACGCAAAAGGAAAAAGAACAGGTAATGAACCTAAAGCTTTAGAAAAATCCCAAGTGGGGATATAAAATTAAATTAGATGAAAGTTCAAATAATAGGAATAGGACTTATAGGCGGCTCTTTCGCGTTGGATATTAAATCGGCTTTTCCCGAAGCGGAAATCTTTGGAAGTGATGCCGATGAGCAAAACTTAAAAAAAGCGAAAGAACTTGGAATTATAGATCATTTTTCAAAAATGGAAGATGTACAACACGCCGATGTGGTTTTGGTGGCCGTTCCGGTAGATGTTGCCAATAAAGTAGTGATTGAAGTTTTAGATTTGGCCGGTGAAAACACCCTGGTTTTTGATGCCGGTTCTACCAAGTCGGGGCTTTGTAAAGAAATTGCAAATCATCAAAACAGGAGAAACTTTTTAGCGGCTCATCCTATTGCGGGTACCGAGTTTTCCGGGCCCGAAGCAGCAATTCCTAATCTATATAGGAATAAGACCAATATTATCTGCGAGGTAGAAAAAACAGCTTTTAAACTTCAAGAAAGAGCGCTAAACATATTTCAGAAATTGGGAATGCGTATTCGATATATGGATCCGGTTTCGCACGATAGGCATATCGCATATGTTTCGCATTTATCGCATATAAGTTCTTTTATGCTGGGAAAAACAGTATTGGAAAAAGAACGTAACGAGCGTGATATATTTGATTTGGCGGGCAGTGGATTTGCTTCTACGGTGAGACTTGCCAAAAGTTCCCCGGCGATGTGGTCGCCAATATTCAGGGAAAATAAAGAGAATGTGCTGGAAACTTTAACTGAATATATTAATAACCTTACGCATTTTAAAGACTTACTGGAAAATGATGATTTTCAGGAAGTTTATAATGAAATGCAGCGCACCAATCATATCAAAACAATTTTAAACGGAATAAATTAAAAATCAGGATTAAATTTTAAATTATGGAAAACAACAAAGAACAAAGAAAGTGGCTTGACGATTTCGGATTAGATCATCCGCTAGTAATCGCAGGGCCTTGTAGCGCTGAAACCGAAGAACAGGTTTTAAAGATCGCTCACCAGTTAAAAGATACTGACGCCACGGTTTTACGCGCCGGAATTTGGAAACCCAGAACCAGACCGGGAAATTTTGAAGGAGTTGGAGCGCTAGGTTTAAAATGGTTGAAAAAGGCCAAAGAAGAAACCGGAATGCTAACCACTACCGAAGTTGCTAATGCTCACCACGTAGATCTTGCTTTAGAAAACGACGTTGATATTCTTTGGATTGGCGCCAGAACCACGGTTTCGCCGTTTATTGTTCAGGATATCGCTGATGCTCTTAAGGGTACTGATAAAACTGTATTGGTAAAAAACCCGGTAAATCCAGACCTTTCACTTTGGTTGGGAGCTGTAGAACGTTTTCATACTGCCGATATCCAAAATTTAGGAGTAATTCACCGTGGATTTTCAGCTTACGAAAAAACGAAATACAGAAATAACCCTGAGTGGCAGATCGCTATTGAGCTTCAGAATAAATTTCCAGATCTTCCGCTAATTTTAGATCCTTCGCATATCGCAGGGCGTAGAGATATAATTTTTGATCTTTGCCAAACCGCTTTAGACCTTAATTACGACGGACTAATGGTTGAGACCCACCACACTCCCGATGATGCTTGGAGTGACGCTGCACAGCAAATCACCCCCGCAACACTTGTTCAGATTATGAAAGATTTGAAGATTAGAAAAGAGGTTTCAGAAAGTGAAGAATTTCAGAATAAATTAAGCACTTTAAGAGCTAAAATTGATGTAGCCGATAATCAACTTATCGAACTGCTTTCAAAAAGAATGAAAATTTCTGATGAAATTGGCCAGGTGAAAAAGGCACAGAACGTTTCGGTTTTACAAACCAAAAGATGGAACGAAATTCTTGGAAATATGGTTTTGGAAGGAGAGCAACACGGATTAAGCGAAGAATTTATTCTGCGTTTATTTAAAGCGGTTCACCAGGAATCCATTAACCACCAGGAGAAAATTATGAAAGCTTAAAAATCTTGTTTTCCATGATTTTTGGTTTAAAGGCAAGTAGTGAATGTTGCATTTGCTATTTTAGCAAAGTGGTTGTTTGATTTTTTTAAAACGTCATCCTGAACTTGTTTCAGGATTTAGGTTGTTATCAAATTAGAAGCTGAAACAAGTTCAGCTTGACGAGGATTAAAACGTTCAAACAGCCACTTAAAAAACCATAATGTGAATGAAAGGAACCGTTTATAAGTCTACGGGAAGCTGGTACCAGGTGAAAAGTGAAGCGGGAACGTTTTATGATTGCCGAATTAAAGGAAAATTCAGGATTAAAGGTATTAAAAGTACCAATCCTGTTGCTGTGGGTGACCGCGTAGAATTTGATATTGAAGATAAGGAAGGTGCAGAGCAGGGAGTGATCAAAAAAATTGAAAAGCGGGAGAATTATATTATTAGAAAATCGGTTAATCTTTCTAAGCAAACCCATATTATCGCCTCAAATATAGACCAGGTATTTTTACTGGTTACGCTTAATAATCCGCCAACACTTACCACTTTTATAGATCGTTTTTTAGTGACTGCGGAAGCTTACCATGTAAAGGCGGTTTTACTTTTCAATAAAGTTGATAGCTATAATGAAGACGAATTGGTGGAGGTGAAATATCTAGCAGCGATATATAGAAATGCAGGTTATGAATGTATAGGAATTTCAGCAACTACCGGCAAAAATGTAGATAAAGTGAAGGAGATGATGCTGGGTAAAACAAGTATGTTTGCCGGCCATAGTGGTACTGGAAAATCTACCTTGATCAATGCTATAGAACCCGGTTTAAACTTAAAAACTTCCCAGATCTCTGATCAGCATAAACAGGGGCAACATACCACTACTTTTGCAGAAATGTTTGATCTTAGTTTTGATGCAAGAATTATTGACACTCCTGGAATTAAAGGTTTTGGAGTAGTAGAAATTGAACGTGAAGAATTGGGAGATTATTTTCCTGAATTTTTTGAACTAAAACAAGATTGTAAATTCCACAATTGTTTACATCTGGAGGAACCAAAATGTGCCGTAAAAGATGCTTTAGAGGAAGGCGAGATCGCCTGGAGCCGTTATAAGAGTTATTTGCAAATTTTGGAAGGGGAAGAAGACAATTATAGAACAGATATTTATCCAAAAAAATGAGAGTAGTATTACAACGTGTTTCTAAAGCTTCAGTGCAAGTGCATCACGAAATTAATGCAGTGATGCAGCATGGGCTTTTAATTTTACTGGGAATTGAAGCCGAGGATGGTCAGGAAGATATAGACTGGCTTTGTAATAAGATCGTGAAAATGCGCATTTTTAATGATGAAAATGATGCCATGAACTTGTCTTTGTTAGATGTAGACGGTGATGCCATAGTGGTGAGTCAGTTTACTTTGCACGCTTCTACCAAAAAAGGAAACCGCCCAAGTTTTATAAAAGCGGCAAAGCCAGATGTTGCGGTTCCGCTTTATGAAAAATTCCTAGAAAAACTAGAGGAAACTTTAGGAAAGCCGGTGGGAAGTGGGAAATTTGGTGCCGATATGAAGGTGGAGCTAATTAATGATGGCCCGGTAACGATAATTGTAGATTCAAAACAACGGGAATAAAAATGAACATAGAAAACGCTCAAAAAGCTGTAGACGACTGGATAAATGAACACGGAGTTCGATATTTTAACGAGCTTACCAATATGGCGCAACTTACCGAAGAAGTAGGTGAAGTTGCCCGAATTATTGCGCGCCGTTATGGAGAGCAAAGTGAAAAGGAAACAGACAAAGAAAAAGATCTAGGAGAAGAACTGGCAGATGTGATGTTTGTAGTGCTTTGTCTAGCTAATCAAACCGGGGTTAACCTCCAGGAAGCTTTCGATAAAAAACTGAATATAAAAACAAAAAGAGATCACGACAGGCATCATAATAACGAAAAGTTAAAATAATGAAGTTCAAAGAAATGATTTCGAAAAGAGCCTTCTGGAAATCGGTTTTATTGCTTGGGTTAGGCTTCCTTATTGTTTATGATATTGTAAGTATGCTGTTTGAATACGGCGGATTTCTTTTTGAAGCCTATTTTACTGAACGTACAGAAGACGGTAAATTATTTCGCTTTCTTATAGGCCAGTTCCTTGCTGCCTTTGCTTATGGTTTTATAATCTCGTTCGGACAATTTAGAGGAAAAAATAAGAAAGATGCTGAAAATTAATACAGGCAGATAATGAATTTAAAGATCTCAAATACCAAAAAGCATCTCTCCGGAAATATTAAAATTACCGGCTCAAAAAGTGAATCGAACCGGTTGTTGATTCTACAGGCTTTATACCCTGGTTTAAAGATCAGCAACCTTTCTAATAGTGATGATTCACACTACTTGCAAAAGGCCCTGGAGAGTAAAGATGAATTAATAGATATTCATCACGCAGGTACCGCTATGCGCTTTTTAACTGCCTATTTTTCGGCATTAGAAGATAGGGAAGTAGTTTTAACCGGAAGTAAACGAATGACGGAGCGGCCGGTTAAATTATTGGTAGATGCGCTTAAAAAAATGGGAGCCGATATTTCTTATGAAAAGAACGAAGGTTATCCGCCAATTAGAATTAAAGGGAAGAAATTAGAAGCTAAAACGGTAAGCCTGGAAGCCAATATTAGCAGCCAGTATATTTCAGCGCTAATGCTTATTGCGTCTTCTTTACCCAATGGGCTGGAAATTAATTTAGAAGGTAAGATAACTTCTACACCTTATATTAAGATGACCTTAGAGATCCTGCAAAGAGCCGGTATAACTGGAACTTTTAAAGGGAATACCATTAAGGTTAAACCGGCAGAACAATTAGAAGAGCAAACTTTAGCAGTAGAATCAGATTGGAGTTCTGCTTCGTATTATTATAGTTTGGCTGCAATTAGTGAATCTGCTGAACTTAAATTGAGCACTTACAGAAAAACCAGTTTGCAGGGAGATTCTTGTCTTGCAGAGATCTATAAACAATTTGGCGTATCCACTACATTTGGAGAAGACTATGTTTTACTGGAAAAACGTCCGGGCAGCAAACCAAAAAGAATAGAGGAAAACCTTCAAAACTCACCAGATATCGCGCAAACTATAGCGGTAACTTGTTTAGCTTTGAACGTACCTTGTTATTTAACCGGCTTGCATACCTTGAAAATTAAGGAAACCGATAGGCTGGTAGCTCTAAAAACCGAAATTGAAAAATTTGGTAGTAGAGTTGAGGTTACTCAGGATAGTTTGGAACTTTTCCCACAGGAAAATTTTTCAAAGAATGTTTCGGTAGCTACTTATAACGATCATCGTATGGCGATGGCTTTCGCTCCTTTAGGGCTAAAAGTTCCTTTTGAAATTAAAGATGCCGACGTAGTTTCCAAATCTTATCCAGGGTTTTGGGAAGATTTTCAAAAACTCAATTTCGAAGTTGAAAAAACCTTAATTTAAAAGCATTTTTTAAATAAACCGTTAAATACTTGACAACCCCTATCTTGAGATTGTATATTTGCCGCTTCTAAAAATTCAATTATGGGAATGAAACTTTCACACTTCAATTTTGAACTTCCGGATGAACTTTTGGCCGAGTATCCTTCAGAGAACAGGGATGAAGCAAGGCTTATGGTTCTTAACCGAAAAGAACAAACAATTGAGCACAAACAATTTAAAGATATTCTAGATTACTTCGAGCCAGAAGATGTTATGGTATTGAACAATACCAAGGTTTTTCCTGCTCGTTTATATGGAAATAAAGAGAAAACCGGTGCACGGATTGAAGTATTCCTATTAAGAGAATTAAATCCTGAAACCAAACTTTGGGATGTACTTGTAGATCCTGCAAGAAAAATTAGAATCGGGAATAAACTTTACTTTGGGGATGACGAAAGTTTAGTGGCTGAAGTTATAGATAACACTACATCTCGCGGAAGAACACTTCGTTTTCTTTATGACGGTTCTTATGAAGATTTCAGAAAGAAATTAAAGGAACTTGGGGAAACTCCACTTCCAAAATATATAAAGCGTGACGTACAGCCTGAAGACCAGGAGCGTTACCAAACTATTTACGCTAAAGAAGAAGGAGCTGTGGCAGCACCAACTGCGGGCCTTCACTTTTCAAAACATCTTTTAAAGCGACTGGAAATTAAAGGAGTAGATTTTGCTGAAGTTACTTTACACGTTGGTTTAGGAACTTTTAGCCCGGTTGAGGTAGAAGATCTTAGCAAACATAAAATGGATAGCGAAGAAGCTTTTATTGAAAAGAAAGCTACTGAAACTATAAACAAAGCGAAACTCGAAAATAGGAAAGTTTGTGCAGTAGGTACCACGGTAATGCGTGTTATGGAAAGTGCAGTTTCTTCAAACCATACTTTAAATGAATTTAGTGGTTGGACCAATAAATTTATTTTTCCTCCTTACGATTTTAGTATTGCGAACTGCATGATCACCAACTTCCATACGCCAAAATCTACACTGCTTATGATGATCTCGGCCTTCGCTGGTCACGATTTTATGAAACGAGCTTACGAGGAAGCCGTAAAAGAGAAATATCGTTTCTATACTTATGGAGATGCGATGTTGATTATCTAGTTTCTAAAAAGAAATTATATTAAAAAGCCACAGCTTATAAAATTAAGTTGTGGCTTTTTGTTTAGCTTAAAGTCAGAAATTAAAACACTTAGCTTAGGCTTAACTTAAAAATCCTTTAATTCTTAGTACTTTTGCATCGTGAAAAATAAGAAGAAAGACATACGGGCACTTACCAAAGCACAACTGCAGGAATTTTTTGTAGCAAATGGCGATAAATCTTTCCGCGGAAGCCAGGTTTATGAATGGCTTTGGAACAAAGGCGCGCACAGTTTTGAGGCGATGACCAATATATCTAAAGCTACCCGTGAAATGCTGGACGAGAATTTTGTGATAAACCATATTCGGGTAGACCGGATGCAACGTAGTAGCGATGGTACCATTAAAAATGCCGTGAAGCTGCACGATCAGCTAACGGTAGAATCGGTTTTAATTCCTACGGCTACCAGAACTACTGCTTGTGTTTCTTCGCAGGTAGGTTGTAGTTTAGATTGCCAGTTTTGCGCAACCGCCCGCCTAAAAAGAATGCGAAACCTTAATCCAGATGAAATTTACGATCAGGTAGTGGCTATAGACAATGAAAGTCGCTTGTATTTTGACAGGCCTTTGAGTAATATTGTTTTTATGGGAATGGGCGAGCCGCTTATGAATTATAAGAACGTAATGAAAGCGGTTGAAAAGATCACTTCTCCCGAAGGTTTGGGAATGTCTCCCAAGCGTATTACTATTTCTACCTCTGGAGTGCCTAAAATGATTAAAAAACTGGCTGATGACGAAGCTAAGATAAAACTTGCCGTCTCTCTTCACGCCGCAACCGATGAGGTTAGGACTCAAATAATGCCTTTTAATGAAACTTTTCCTTTAGATGATCTAAGAGAATCTTTAGAATACTGGTTTTCTAAAACTAAAAGTCGAATTACTTACGAGTACATTGTTTGGAAAGATATTAACGATACCCGTAAGGATGCTGAAGCTCTGGTACGTTTTTGTAATTATGTACCTTGTAAAGTGAATTTGATTGAATATAATCCTATTGACGATGGGAACTTCCAGCAAGCTTCTTCAAAAGCTACAGATATGTATCAGCAAATTTTAGAGCGTAATGGGATTACAGTAACGGTAAGACGTTCTCGCGGGAAAGACATCGATGCTGCTTGTGGACAACTAGCGAATAAATCGGCTTAAAAGCCTGCTGGAGCACTGAAATTGGCGCAGCCTGCCTCTAAATTTTAAAATAATTTTTAGAATCTCTCAAACCTGCCTAATATTCTTGATTTTGAAAGAAAAACCACCACTGAATATTCTCTATAAATAATTATCTTTGGTGGCTTAATGAAAGTAATTTCCCAAATAAAACTTCCGGTCGAGAAAGAAATGGAACTTTTTGAAAGAAAGTTCCTGGAAGCCATGTCTTCTAAGGTTGCCCTTCTTAACAGGATCACTCATTATATCGTTAACCGTAAAGGAAAGCAGATGCGGCCTATGTTTGTGTTCCTGGTCGCCAAAATGGTTTCTGAAGGCAACGTGAATGAGCGTACTTATCGGGGAGCTTCAGTTATAGAACTTATACATACCGCTACTTTAGTTCATGATGATGTGGTAGATGACTCTAACCGCCGCCGCGGATTCTTCAGCATTAATGCTTTGTGGAAAAATAAAATTGCTGTTCTGGTTGGAGATTATTTACTTTCTAAAGGCTTGCTACTTTCTATAGATAACAATGATTTCGATCTATTAAAAATTATCTCGGTTGCTGTAAGAGAGATGAGCGAAGGTGAACTGCTTCAAATTGAAAAAGCCAGAAGACTGGATATTACCGAGGAAGTTTATTACGATATTATTCGTCAAAAAACTGCTACGCTTATAGCGGCTTGCTGCAGTCTGGGTGCTGCTTCAGTGAAACCAGATTCTGATGCGGTTGAAAAAATGCGGAAATTTGGGGAGTTAATAGGGATGGCTTTTCAGATAAAAGATGATCTTTTTGACTACGGTGATGAAAAAATAGGAAAACCTACGGGCATAGATATTAAAGAACAAAAAATGACTTTGCCGCTTATCTATGCTTTAAATAATTCAACTAAGAAAGAGAAAGACTGGGTGATTAATTCGGTTAAAAATCACAACAAGGATAAGAAGCGGGTGAATGAGGTAATCCAGTTTGTTAAGGATAAAGGAGGCCTCGATTATGCCGTAAAGCGTATGGAAGAATTTCAGCAGGAAGCTTTAGTGATTCTGGAAGAATATCCTGCCTCAGCTTATCGTGATTCTTTAGAGCTTATGGTAAATTACGTGATAGAGCGTAAAAAATAAAGCTGTTCGGGAGTTACTTACCAAAACAGCTTTATGTATTGTCCTGTTACCGATTAATGATCGTCTTCGTGTATCTCTTCATCGATCTCTTTTTCTATCTTTTCGGCACCTTTCTCTACTTTTTCAGCACCTTCTTTAACTTTGTCTCCGGCTTTATTTACATTGTCTTCAATGTCTTCGCCAATGGCTTCTACAGCATCTTCCGTTTTTTCCTGGGTGGTTTCGCGGCATGAATATAAGCTTAGGGCGAAAATGGCACCTAATATTAAGACTGACTTCTTCATATTTACATTTTAATTTTAATTAAAAAAGCTGCTTCCCGTGAAGAAAGCAGCTTTTGGAATTTTCCAAGAATAAAACGATTACATATTATCGTCTTCGTTCATTTCTTCTTCCATTTCTTGCTCCATTTCAGCTTCAGTTTCTTCGGCTTCAGCTTCCATTTCGTATCCAGCTTCTTCCATTTCGTTTCCTGCTTCTTCAGCTGCGTTTTCTATATCTTCACCTGCAGACTCCATAGCGTCTTCAGTTTTTTCTTCAGTAGTTTCTCTACAAGAGTAGATAGAAAGAGACATTGTTGCAACAGCAAAAAGTAAAAATAATTTTTTCATTTTAGAATATGTTTAATTAGTTGAAGTAGCAAATTTAAACTATTTTTTAATTATGCAAGGGATTCTTTTCACTCAAATATTTCCAATATCGTTTGGGTACATGTTGGTGGTGAAGCCTTGTGTTTATGCGGGATTTGATGGTGGTGGCCTCGAAATATTTCTTCCATAATTGCTGAAATTCAATTTCTGAAGCATCAAATAAATGCTCTTTTTCTTCTAGTGAGGATAAGTTTTTGGAAAAATCGATATGAATTACTCTCGTTTCCTGTAGGTCGTAATATAACCCAAACTTTCGTTTTAGATCATAAATAATCCATTGTTGATCGCTATAACGAGACGTAAAATGCTTCTCGATTATTGGAAGTACATTAAAATCTGGTTCAATATTAGAAAAATAGATATTGTCTTTAGTAAGTTGAAACCTTACAAATGCTTCCATTCTATGCTTTTCTCTTGCCACTTTTTTAGCAGTTTGCGCAATATTTAATATATGATTATTCGCGAAATCACCGTCAACACTTGTTTTAAATTTAAAGGTATGCTGAAAATACCTTAAAATATCGAGTTCAATCTTAGGAAGTTCACTCAGGTAGGCGTAATAGATCGCATTTTGTCCCCGTGGAGTTGCATATTTTTGAAATCCCTGCCAAACCCGTTTGGCTTTAGCTTCATTGGTAAAAACCTCTATATTTTCGGCAAACATGTCCGTTTGAGGTGTGCCCGGCGGGAGAATATTATTAACCACTAATTTTTCTTCAAATGCGGTATAAACGCAGGTTAGTAAACCATGGAAGGTGCCATCGTAAATAAGACAGGTAGATGGTTTCATTCTAAAATAAACTTAGTTGACTGCTGTATTCTTTCCTAAATTTTCCAACCGAATTCCGAAGAATTAAAGATTTTATTTTTGACGGAGCCAGATCTCGCTTTTCCCAACCTCGGGAGTCACAAATAATAAAATAGCGAGCACGGTTTAATGCAACACCTATTGCTTTTAAATGATCAAAATTGAGTTTTCTAAACCTTCTGGCCTGGACTATTTTATGAGCAGATTTTAAACCAACCCCCGGAATTCTTAAAAGCATTTCTTTTTCGGCGCTATTTATATCTACCGGAAACTGATGCTGATTTCTTAGAGCCCAGCTTAGTTTGGGATCTACCTCTACATCTAAATTTGGAAATTGCTGGTTTAATAATTCGTTTACATCAAAACCATAGAAACGCATGAGCCAGTCGGTTTGATAAAGGCGGTTTTCTCTTAGCATGGGTACTTGAGAGCCAAGGGATGGTAATCTGGGATCATTACTTATTGGGACATAGCCCGAGTAATACACCCGTTTCATATTGTAATTTTTATAGTAATAATTTGCCGAAAGCATAATTTCCCGGTCGCTTTCTCCAGAGGCTCCAACTATCATCTGTGTGCTTTGGCCGGCTGGTGCATATTTTGGTGTGCTTTTAATTAATTTTTTTTCAGAATTATATTGTATAATTTCATTCTTCACTTTATTCATTGGTTTAATAAAATCAGAATGATTTTTCTCTGGTGCCAGTTTTTTTAGACCGGAGATTGTTGGAATCTCAATATTCACACTTAGCCTGTCGGCATATAGGCCGGCTTCACGCATAAGTTCGTCACTTGCACCGGGAATAGATTTTAAATGAATGTAGCCATTAAAGTTCTCTTCCAGCCTCAGCTTTTTTGCTACCCGTATAAGTCGCTCCATAGTGAAATCGGCATCCTTAAAAATCCCGGAACTCAAAAACAGGCCCTCAATATAATTTCTTCGGTAGAAATTAATGGTTAGATCTACTACTTCCTGAACTTTAAAAGCAGCTCTTTTTATATCGTTACTTCGGCGGGTAACGCAATAAGCACAATCAAATATGCAATGATTGGTAAGTAAGATCTTTAGTAACGATACGCAGCGCCCGTCCTGGGTGTAGGAATGGCAAATTCCCATCCCATCTGAATTTCCCAAACCTTTATTCTTATTGCTACGTTTACTGCCGCTGCTGGAGCAAGAAACATCGTATTTTGCTGCATCAGCAAGAATTTCGAGTTTTTCCTTAATTCGTTCAAACATCATAATTCTGAAATTTGAATCAAAAATAGGAAAAAATCCAACAAATAGGAAAAATTACTAATCTATCTTAATTTAGTTATGAAAACTATTCATTTTCGTATCCGGGATAATTTTCCGGGTCTTCTCCTGCCATTCGTGCAAAGTTCCTATAGGCTTGATTTACCTTAGTTTCTGGAGTGGTAGCAAATTCTTCTTCGGTAACATTATATTTTTTCTGAAGGGAATCCAAACTGGAATGTAGTTCTTTTCTAACCTCGGCATAATCTGGATGATTGTAGATATTATTCATTTCTCGAGGATCTTTCTGTAGATCATACATTTCCCATACATCAATATCGTCATAAAAGTGCATTAACTTAAACCGATCGGTTCTAATGCCGTAGTGCCTTTTTACCATATGAAAGGCTGGAAAATCATAGTAATGATAATAAATGGCATTTCTAAAGTCTTCATCTGAGATTGAATTATTCATCAATGACCGCAGAGATCTACCCTGCATTTCTTCAGGGATTTCAGCGTTGGCAAAATCCAGAAAAGTTGGCGCAAAATCCAGGTTTTGGGTAAGCGCATCAATCTCGCTACCCGCTTCAATAACACCGGGATATTGCATCAGCATAGGCATGGCTAAAGACTCTTCGTACATAAAGCGTTTGTCAAAAAATCCTTTTTCTCCTAAATAGAAGCCCTGGTCTGTGGTGTAAACAATTAAAGTATTTTCAGCTAAACCTGATTCTTCGAGATAATCTAAAATTTTTCCCACGCCTTCATCTACTGCGGCTACGGTAGCAAGATAATCTCTTAGATAGCGTTGGCCTTTCCATTTGTCAAGCTCTTTGCCCGATAAATTTGCGTCATGAAAAGCATCATTTTTTGGTCGGTATGCTTTATTCCAGGCGTCTCTTTGTGCCTTCGTCATTCTTTCAAAATCTGTTTTCCAGGGATTATGCCTCAAAGAATCGCTTCCTTTGGCCACGGTCATTTTTAGATCGTGCCCTTCGTACATATCTTTATAAATGGTCTGTAACTGCTCTTGCGCAGCTACCTGCCCCTTATGATCTGAAAAATAACTTTTGGGTAATGGGAATTCAATAGAATCGTATTTATTAATATGTCTTAGTGCCGGCATCCAGTTTCTGTGAGGGGCTTTGTGCTGGACCATTAGCATAAAGGGTTTTTCTTTATCTCGATTATTTTTTAGCCAGTCTAATCCCATTTCGGTGATTATATCTGTGGCATAGCCTTCAATCCTGGTAGTATCTTTATTTTTTATAAAATCGGGATTATAATAATTTCCCTGGTCCACAAGAATGTTCCAATCATCAAAACCCTGGGGAGAACCGTGTAAATGCCATTTACCAAATAGTGCTGTTTGATAACCTGCTTCCTTTAGATATTTTGGAAGTGTAGGTTGTGAACCATCAAAGGTTTCCCCATTCATTCTAAAACCATTTAAATGGCTGTGTTTGCCGGTTAGAATAACGGCGCGGCTGGGTCCGCAAATAGAATTTGTACAAAAATTATTATTGAACTTAACTCCATTATTAGCAATGCGGTCAATATTGGGAGTAGGTGCTAATTTACTTACTGGATGCCCGTAAGCACTAATTGCCTGGGCTGCGTGATCGTCGGTCATTATGAAAACTATGTTGGGACGCTTCTTCTTTTGGTCTTTATCTAATTCTTTTTCTTCGGAATTATTTTTACAGGAAATAAGAGAAATAGCCAGAAAAAGAAAGCTAAGAATTAAAGGAAGTGCGTTTTTAGATTTCATGAAGAGTTGTTTATGTAATTGAGAAAGCTCTAAAGTACAAAAAGTATGTATTTTTGCCGTAAATTAGAACTATACAAAAACTGCTCAAATTGAATTTATGAAGCTCTTTATCCCTAAAATAATAGCTCTGTTTATCTTTGTATTTCAATATACTAACCTTTTTTCTCAGCAACTTACGCCACCTATACATAATTATTCTTCTACAAGCTATAATGCTGCAAGCCAAAACTGGGATATTGATGTAAATGAAGAAGGTGTTATTTACGTGGCCAATAATCAAGGCTTATTAAGTTATGATGGGCAATCCTGGGAGCTTCTTCCTTTGCCTAACGGTAGCATTATACGTTCAGTTTTTGTGTATGAAGATAAAATCTTTACCGGTTCGTATAAAGAATTTGGGTATTGGAAAAAGGATGAAACAGGGAAAATGTTTTATACTTCTTTAATTCCAAAACTTGGTAAATATGCTATGCATAGCGAAGAATTCTGGGAAATTCTTGAATTTAAGGGAGATATTTATTTCAGGTCTTTTGGTGCCATTTATAAGTATGATCATAATATTATTGAACCTGTTCAAAATGTGGTGAGCAATAAAATGATAGTTTATAAAGATCGACTTTTACTGGCATTAAGAAAAAAAGGACTTTATTTTCTAGATGTTAATAATGAATTGGAGAAGTTGCCAAACCAGGAACTTTTAGAAGAGGAGATGATTATTGATATGGCCATTCAGGGACAGGATCTAATAATTGGCACGCGTGAAAATCTTTATAAATATAATGGTGAAACGTTCTCGCTTTATGAGGACAGTAATTTACTCGAAGAATTAAAGCGCTCTGAGTTGAATCATATAATGTCATTTGGTGACGATAGGGTATTACTTGGTACTGTAAAAAATGGCGTAATAAACTACGATAGCCGGGAAAAAACCTATACAGTTCTTAATAGAAATAACGGACTGCAGAATAATACCGTTTTAGGATTTGTAGAGAAATATGGTAATATTTGGTTAAGTCTTGACAATGGAATTGATCGAATTGAAATTGATTCGCCGGTTAAATTTTATACCGATGATACCGGTGAGTTGGGGGCAGTTTACGATCTAGCATTTCACAACAATAAAATGTTCCTTGCAAGTAATACCGGAGTTTACAATTTTGTAGATGATGAGCTGCAAATTATAGATGGAGCTGAGGGTCATACCTGGAATCTGGAGATTTTAAATGATACTTTATTTGTAAATCACAATACCGGCACCTATTATGTAGATGGAAATAGTTTGATACCGGTAGAAACAGCCACCGGTAGTTTCAAAATTAGTGAGCTTCCGTATGCTAATAAGGAGTATTTGATTAGCAGTTACACCGGGATTAGAAAATTCAGTCATTCTAGTGACAGTATCTATGAAATAGATAGTTTAAATTTTCCGGTGAAGAACGTGGTTTTTGAGGATGAGAATACACTATGGGCCGCCCATCCTTACGAAGGACTTTATAGATCTGGATTTACCGATAATTTTACGAAAACCAGCTTTGTGGAGAAAATCGCTATCCCAGATGGCGGGAATAGTATCAATACCAATATTTTTGAGATAAACAATCAGTTGGCCATATTTAATGGAGATCACTGGTTTAAATATAATTCCTTCAAAGATTCTTTAGAGATCTTTGAAGAGATGAAGCCTTTCCGAAAGCATAAAATGTTGCTTAAGGATGTGAATTCTTATTGGTTTAGTAATACCGAAAATAATTCTTTAAAATTCACCGATTTTAACAAGACCATAGTAGTTGCTCCCGGAAGTTTAGGAAATAGACTTGTAAAAAATTACGAGAGAATTCTTAAAAATGGAGACTCATTATACTACGTAGCTTTAAATGATGGTTTTGCTCGTATTGACCTGAATAAATATATCAATGATCTAGAAAATATTCATGTAAGCAAACCGCAGGTGAAAGGTTTCTTTGATTTAAATGGCCGGTTTAGTCTGGAAAATAAACCTGTGGTGCCTTATAAAAGCTCAAGAGATCTAAATATTTATACTTCCTTCCCTATTTCCGGGGCTATGGGTTTAAGGTATAGGTTAAGAGGTGAAGATACATTAAGTGGCGAGGTAAATAATGGGATGATAAACCTGCAAAATCTCGATCATGGTAATTATGAGTTAGAACTCTTAGCGATCGGCCCACAGGCTAATATTGCCGAAAAGAGCAGTTTTGATTTTAGTATTAAACCACCCTGGTATCTTTCTAATTTAATGAAACTGGTTTATATTTTAATATTTCTTGCACTTATAGGCCTGGTTTATTGGTTTAATCAGTTAAAGCTTAAAAAGCATCAATTATTGCTTGAAGAAAAGTTTGAAAAAGAACACCAGGAGCGGATTAATAATTTGGAAAAAGAGCGACTTGTGAGTCAAATTAACTTAAAACGTAAGGAGCTTGCCAATACCACAATGGTTGCGGCTAAAAAGAATGAAATGCTCATGGAGATTCAAAATGAATTAAGTAAGGATAAGAATAGTTTCTCTAATGAATTTAAGATGAAGCACATTCTAAATAAGATAAACAGAGCGATTAAAAACAAAGATGAGTGGGAGGTTTTTGAAACAAATTTTAATGAATTACACGAAGACTTTTTTAAAGACATTCTAAAAAACTATCCCAAACTTACCAGCAAAGATTTAAAACTTTGCTCTTATTTAAAAATGAATCTTACGTCTAAAGAGATTGCTCCATTAATGGGTATTTCTGTTCGGGGAGTGGAAGTTCACCGCTATAGATTACGAAAGAAAATGGGTCTAAATAAGAAGGAGAATTTGTCAAATTTTCTCATCAAAAATTACTAGTTTGTTAATTTAAACCTCTGATTTTAACAAAAAAACAATACATCATTACTACGTCACCGGTTTAAATCACTGTTAAAATTTTACTTCAAAAAATATTTAAATAACTGTTAATCAAATACTTATAACCTTAATATTTTTGACGTAGCAGTAGTGTACTACATCGTTTGCGTAAAAACACGCCTTAGTTGTATCTTTCTGTTAAAATTCAGTAAAAATTAACCGTATGAAATTAAAATTATTTTCAATTTGTATGGTCCTTTTATCTGGTTTTGGATTCGCTCAGGAAACCAAAACAATTTCAGGTGTAATAACGGACCAAAATGAAATGCCTTTACCGGGAGCCGAAGTAAAGGTAACTGACAAAGAAATTTATGATGTAACCGACTTTGACGGGAATTTTACTCTCGAAAATGTTGAAGAAGGTGACGTGGTAAGAGTAACTTTTCTCGGTTTTCTTCCGCAGGAATTTACAATAAGTCAGAATACCGATTATATTATTTCGTTAGAGGAAGATGCAGATCAATTAGATGAAGTAGTAGTCGTAGGATACGGCAGCCAGCGTAGACAGGATGTAACTGGTGCGATTAGCCAGGTTTCCTCTGAAGAAATTACTCAGCAACCTGCCTCAACAGCTACCCAGGCTCTGCAGGGTAAAGTTGCCGGCGTAAACATAGTTAATAGTGGTCAACCTGGTGCTACTCCCACTGTAACCATTAGAGGTCTTGGAACAGCCCTTGGGGGACGTAATCCTTTGTATGTTGTAGATGGAGTGCCTGTGAACGATATTAATAATATTAGTCCATCCAGTATAGAGTCTATGGATTTCTTAAAAGATGCTTCTTCTGCGGCTATTTATGGTGTTCGGGCAGCTAATGGGGTGGTAATTGTTACAACAAAAAGAGGAAAATCTGGTAAGACTCGTTTTAATATGAGGAGCTTTTATGGAGTTAAACCAATCCTTAACCAGGTAGATATGGCTAACGCTAGCCAATATGTGCAATATTTCAATGAAGAAAATGCTGCTATTGGAAGCGAAAACCGATTGGTTAGCAATCAAGCGTATGACACTAATTGGTATGATGAATTAACACAGGTAGGAAGTGTTAACAATACGGTATTTGATGTTTCCGGTTCTGGAGAGAATATTGACTATTATTTTAGCTTCGATTTTTACGAAGAAGAAGGTTTATTGCAGGAACAAAAGTTTCAACGTTCTACTATTACCAATAATAATACTTATAAATTATTTGATGATAGGTTAAAGATAACCCAGAATTTTAATATGGCAGTTAGGCACGAAACACCTAAGCCTTTGGGGTCTTTTAATGTAGCTTATAGGCAATCGCCACTCGTTCCGGTCTTTTACCCTAGTGGAAGATATGGAGGACCATATTATAATCGGTCTACTGGCCTTGCCACAAATATGGGAGCCGAAGGTGAAACTATAGGTAGATTAACGAGCCATGGAAATCCAGTAGAAGCTGTTGATTTCAATAATGAAAAATTAAACTCTATTAACCTTCAAGGTAGCGTAACTGCCGAATTGAAGCTTACCGATGATTTAACCTATACCTCAAGATTTGGTGCAAGAAAAAGTTTTTCTAAAAAAAGAGTTTTTACTCCCAGACTAGATAGGTATTTGGTTGGTGGTGATCCCAACAATACTCGAGAGGAGTTTGAGCGTCTAAAATCTCAAAATCCAGAAAATACATCTTATGCATATAATCAATTGCGTTTTGAATCTGTTGAAACGTATAAATATAACTGGGATAATTTCCTGAATTATAAGAAGAGTTTTGGAGACCACAATTTTGATGTTACTCTTGGTGGTTCTAAAGAGCAGATTGGTATCGGTTTTGAAGACAATTACACCACCTTTGAAGTTCCAGAACAGGAGCAATACTGGAGTTTGCGTCATGCCAGCGGATCGTATGATAATATTGTAGAGCAGTTTGAAACAACGCCCACTAATTTTATGTCATTCTTTGGTAGGGTTCAATATAATTTTAATAGTAAATATTATGTTAGTGGAACACTACGAAGAGATGGTTCAAGTACTTTTCAAAACAATGCCGACTACTGGGGTACCTTCCCATCTGTTGGTTTAGGATGGACGCTTACCGAAGAAGAATTTTTAAGTGATAGTGAAACCGTTAATTTCTTGAAATTAAGAGGGTCTTACGGAGAACTTGGAAATTCAAATGTTCCTTTTAATGCTACTCAAATACAAACTAGTGAGAATACTGGTACTTCAAATTATGTTTTTGGTCCAGATCAACGTCTTGTGTTTGGAGCTTATGTGGGAACTCCTGCTAGAAACCTTAGTTGGGAAGTAGTAAAAGAGTGGAGTGCAGGTATAGATTATGAGTTATTTGATTATAAATTAACCGGATCTTTAGATGTATATAGCAGAAATACTGAAAATACCATCTTACGGGTTCAGCCTTTATTGAACTCTACATTCGCTACAGATTTCTTTGACCATGGAGCAGAGGTGCTTAACCAGGGGGTTGAATTCGCTATAAATTGGTCAGATCAATTGTCTGATGATTTTAGCTATAATATTTCAACAAATATTTCTTACAACAAAAATGAAGTTAAAAATGTTAGGAACAATTACGATGGTCAAATAGGAGGAGATCTTGGTTTTGGTGGTATAACCTCTAAACGTCTAGCAGAAGGAGAACCACTGGGATCGTTTTGGGTCTACGAGGCAGACGGAGTTTGGCAAACTGAAGAGGAAATTGCTAATAATCCATCTATTGGTGGAGCACTACCAGGTCATTTAAAGTACACAGATCAAAATAATGATGGTGTAATCGATGAACGTGATAGAACTTACCAAGGTTCTTATATACCGCGATACAATTATGGAGTTTCGTTAGGTTTTAGATACAAGAGCTTAGACTTTAATCTTGATGGTTATGGCGTAGGAGGTAACAAGATATATAATGCCCTTAAAGCCATGCGATTAGGTGGTGAAAATGTTACTGCCGATATGTTTGCCAATAGATGGACAGGTCCTGGCAGTACGAATACACATCCTGGAGCAAATAGAGATATAGAAGCTTCAAGTTATTATCTTGAAGACGGTGGATTCTTTAGAATTAATAATATAACCTTAGGATACACACTTCCAGAATTTTCTGAATTTGTAAACAAAATAAGAATATATGGATCTGCTCAAAATCCGTTAATCTTTACAGATTATAGTGGTTTTAATCCAGAGCTTAACTCAAATGGAGATCCTTACGGAACAACTGGTATCGAATTGGGAGCATACCCGCTTACCAGTACTTACTTAATTGGAATTGATATTTCGCTATAATTAAAAAGAAATTTATTATGAAATACTTAAATAAAATATGTATTACACTGCTTACAGCTAGTATTTTAATTAGCTGTAGCGAAGATTTTTTAGATGTAGATTCTCGAGATCGTATCACAGCAGAAGATAGAGATGAGAATTTTACAGCTGAAGACTTTGTGACGGGGGTATATGGTAACTTTACTGGATTCTCTTATGCATTTTCCTATCTTGGTATTACCGAAATTATTTCGGATAATGCAGATAAAGGTAGTGCCGATAGTGATACCGGTGGAGATAAACATGTTTTGGATGATCTTACTTTTTCAAGTACCATTACATCTTTACGAGCAATGTGGGAGACCTGGTATAAAACAATTGGTCGTGCTAATTATGCTATTGCTGTTGCACAAAATGAGAATGGAGAGAATTCGAATAGACTAATTGGAGAGGCTAAGTTCTTACGTGCTGTAAATTACTTCTTTCTTGTACGTTCTTTTGGGGATGTTACCATTCAGGGAGAAGTTACCTTAGATGGCGATGGCTCACCAGTTATAAACCCTGATGCCAATCTTTCCGAAAGAATTTCAAGCGACGAAGTTTATGATTATATAGAGCAAGATTTACTTGATGCTGTGGATGTATTACCCGCAAAAAGCGAATACTCTAACCAGGATCTAGGACGCGCTACAAGAGGAGCTGCCCAGGCTTTGCTATCTAAAGTATACTTATACCAGGAAAATTGGGCTATGGCTGCAGAAATGGCCAATGCTGTTATTAATTCTGGCGAATACGGTTTAGAACCTAATTTCGAAGATATTTGGAGAGAATATTCAGAAAATGGTGTAGAATCTATCTTTGAGATCCAGGCCAGGGGCGAACCTATCGCTAAAGGTGTACAGCAGTACTCACAAGTGCAGGGAGCTCGAGGCACCAGTGGCTGGGGTTGGGGCTTTAATGTACCATCAGAAAGCCTTGTAGATGCTTTTGATGCAGAAGGCGATTCGATTAGGAAAAATGCCACTATCATTTTTGCCGGAGAAACTTTATGGGATGGTAGAGAAGTTGATCCATCTGTAGAAAATCCTCGTTATAATGAAAAAGCTTACTCCAGTGCTAATGCGGGTGATTCTCATGGCGATAAAAACGTAAGAATGTTGCGATATGCAGAGGTGCTTTTAATTAAAGCGGAAGCAGAAGCTCAACTTGGAAATACTGCGGCGGCAGAGGCTGCGCTTAACCAGGTGCGTACCAGGGTAGATCTTGATGCTGTTAGTGGTCTTGGACAACAAGAGCTTATTGAAAAAATTTGGACCGAAAGAAGATTAGAATTAGCTTTTGAGCACGATCGTTGGTTTGATTTAGTAAGAACCAGGCAAGCACCGGAAGCAATGGCAGCAGACGGAAAAAGTTTTCAGGAAAGACACTATTTATTTCCAATTCCTGAAAATCAATTAATACAGACTCCTGAAATGGAACAGAACCCAGGGTGGTAATTTAAACCTGAATTATGTACTCCGCGTTTCTTTCTAAGACACGCGGAGTTTTAAAATACCTTCTATTTAAACCTTTCTAATCGTGAAATTAAAATCATTTTACCTAGTTTTTTTTTCAATCTTTTTTATAAGTTGTAGCTCATCTGATGATCAAACTCAATATATATCCGATGATATTCCCACCGAGATTCCGGATGAAGAAGAGTCTGAAGAACCAGATGAAGAAATTCCTTCTCTTTCCGAAGAAGAATTACTAGATAAAGTTCAGAAGCAAACATTTATGTATTTCTGGGATTTTGCAGGCTCTAATTCTGGTCTTGCAAAAGAAAGGTCCAGCGATAACAATACCGTAACCACCGGAGGATCTGGGTTTGGTTTAGCTTCTTTTCCCGCTGCCGTGGAAAGGGGTTGGATAAGTAGGGTTGATGCTTTAAAGCGATTGGATAAAATCTTAACTTTTCTGGAAAATATAGAAACTTATCATGGAGCTTTTGCGCATTGGTATCGGGACGATACTGGTGCAACACAGCCTTTCTCAGCAAATGATGATGGAGGTGATATTGTAGAAACAGCCTTTCTTATTCAGGGACTGTTAATTAATAGAAGTTTTTTTTCCGAAGAAACTGAATTAAAAAATAGGATTACCGCAATCTGGGAAGCTGTAGAATGGGACTGGTATACCCAGGGAGAAGATGTAATTTATTGGCACTGGTCTCCAAATTATCAGTTTGAAAAGAATTTGAAGGTGAAAGGTTGGAACGAATCGTTAATGGTATATGTGCTTGCAGCTTCATCTCCAACATATTCAGTGGAGGCTGAGGTGTACCATGAGGGTTGGGCGTCTAATGGAAGTATTCAAACTTCCAGAAATTACTATGGAAATCGGTTGCCCTTAGGGCCGGAACTTGGTGGGCCCTTATTTTTCGCCCATTATTCTTTTATAGGTTTAGATCCTAGAAATTTAAGTGATCAATATGCCAGTTATTGGCAACAAAATACTTCACACAGTCTTATTAATTATGAGTATGTAGTGAGTAATCCAAATAATTATGAAGGTTATAGTGAAAATTCCTGGGGACTTACCGCTAGTACTGGTTATAATGGTTATTCTGCACACAGCCCTACAAACGATAAAGGTATAATAGCACCAACCGCAGCCCTTTCTTCCTTTCCCTATACTCCCGAGAAATCTATGAATGCTTTAAGGTATTTTTATGAAGATTTAGGAGATGATTTATGGGGCGAATATGGATTTTATGATGCTTTTTCTCAAGAAGTAGGTTGGTTTTCTGATGGTTATTTGGCAATAGACCAGGGTCCCATTGTTGCAATGATAGAAAATTATCGAACTGGTTTGTTATGGGATCTTTTTATGCAGGACCCAGAAATTAAAGCGGGCCTAGATAAGCTGGGTTTTAACTACTAAATCTGTAGCGCATCTGTGTTAATTTCGGCGTCTTGTAGGAGAGGTCCAGATGCTTATTTCTTAGTTTAAAAATAAGATTAAACCGAAAATTAAAAATTATACAATAATGACTAACTATAAATCAATTCTAAGTTTTCTCCTTATTGGTTTCGTGCTTTTTAGCTGTAAGAACGAATCAAATAAAGAGGAGCAGGAATTACAAAAAACTGAAACCTCATCTCTTTCCAGGGAAGCATTATTAGATACGGTTCAAAAGCAAACCCTTAAATATTTCTGGGATTATGCCGAGCCAAATTCCGGAATGGCACGAGAACGCTATCATCCAGATGGCGAATATCCAAAAAATGATTCCCACGTGGTAACCACAGGAGGATCGGGATTCGGACTTATGGCTATAGTTTCCGGAATGGAACGGAAATGGATTGAGCGTGATTCGGCTGTTGCCCGCTTAGATAAGATCGCTGATTTTTTAGATAATGCTCCAAGATTTCACGGGGTATGGCCACATTGGCTAAATGGAGAAACCGGTGAAGTTCAGGCTTTCAGCGATAAAGATAATGGAGGAGATCTTGTGGAAACTTCATTTTTAGCGCAGGGATTTATTGTAGTTCGTGAATATTTGAAAAATGGAAACGAAGAAGAAAAAGCAGTAGCTGCTAAATACGATGAGCTTTGGAAAGGCATAGAGTGGGAATGGTATACCAATAATAAAAACGGACTTTACTGGCACTGGTCGCCAGATTATCAGTGGGAAATGGATTTTATGATAGAAGGTTACAACGAATGTTTGATCACTTACGTTATGGCTGCTTCTTCTCCAGACCACGCTATCGATGCTAAAGCTTATCACGATGGTTGGGCTCGTAGCGGCGATATTGTAAGCGATAAAGAAGCATACGGAATTCCGTTAATTCTAAAACATAACACCAGGGGTGATAAAGCCGGGCCGCTTTTTTGGGCACATTATTCTTATTTAGGATTAAACCCAAAAGGACTTGAAGATAAGTATGCGAATTACTGGGATTTGAATGTAAATCATACCCGAATTAACTATGAGTATACCCAGGAAAATCCAAATGATTTTGAAACTTATAATGAAAATTCATGGGGACTAACAGCTAGTTATACCCGAAATGAAAACGATGGTATTGGCTACACGGCTCATTCTCCAGATACCGATCGGGGAGTTGTTTCCCCAACTGCGGCGATTAGTTCTATCCCTTACACGCCGGAACTTTCATTGAATGCAATGCGTTATTTCTTCGAAGATCAAAATGAATTGCTTTGGGGACCTGCCGGTTTTTACGATGCTTTTAGCCTTGAAGGTGAAGATTGGGTAGCTCCAAAATACCTGGCTATAGACCAGGGACCACAAGTGGTGATGATAGAAAATTACAGATCTGGGTTAATTTGGGATCTTTTTATGGGCGCTCCCGAAGTACAAAACGGTCTCGAAAAATTAGGGTTTAATACTGCTGATTAATTTATATGAATTACGAGCTAACATATCTTAAAGGTATTGGGAGTCTTATTTTGATACTTATCACGGTAATGATTACAGGTTCTTTAATGGCTCAACAGAAGTCTTTTGAATTTGTAGTGCTGCCCGATACCCAGACTTATGTTGAAGAATATCCAGAAATCTACTTACACCAAATGCGTTGGTTAGCAAATAATAAAGATAGATTTTCTTTCGCGTTGCATGTTGGTGATATTACCCAGAATAACAACGGGAAAGAATGGGATATTGCTAAAAAAGGCTTTAATATAATTCAGGGGAAGCTGCCATTTTCTTTTGCTTTGGGAAATCACGATATGGGAAGTGAAAGCGGGAAATTTGCCGACACCAGGAATACTTCTTTAGCTAACGCCTACTTTACTGCTAGTGATTTTGCTAATCTTAAGACCACGTTTCCGGAAGGGAAGATAGATAATTTATTAAGTGAATTTACTATTGGCGAACAAAAATGGATGGTGCTTTCATTAGAATTTGGCCCCCGTAATAAAACCATAGCCTGGGCAGATAAAATGATAACAAAATATCCGGAGCATAATTTCATCATTGTCACTCACGCTTATGTTTACGAAGATAGCACACTGCACGATGGTGAAGATTGGTGGCTGCCTGAGAATTATGGAATAGGTAAAGATACCGGTGAAGAAACTCCAAATAACGGCGCTCAACTTTGGGAAAAACTAATTAAAAAACACGGAAATATTTCAATGGTGTTTTCAGGGCATATTCTTAAATCGGGCGTCGGAACTTTAGTAAGCGAAGGTAAAAATGGGAATAAGGTTTACCAGATGCTTGCCAATTATCAAAAAGGGGTTGAAGGCTCAGAAAATGGTGGAAATGGTTTTTTAAGAATCATTAAAGTCAATCCCGAAAATCAAAGAATTGAAGTGAAAACCTACTCGCCCTGGCTTGACGAGTTTAAAAAGGAGAAAGCAAATGGTTTCACTTTTAAAAATGTATTGTTTAAATAACACCAAACCTCATAGATTTCAAAAACCTGTGAGGTTTATAAAATGAATAAAATATGAAAAAGCGATTTTTAAACGTCTTAGCGGTTTTACTGTTTATTTTACTCATTGTGCCACTTTCAGTAGAAGCACAGGAGAATGAAGCCTTTAAGAAAGAACATTTTATTAAAAATTCTGATACCCTAAATTATCGTATTCTTTTCCCGAAAGATTTTTCTGAAGAAAAACAATACCCTGTGGTTTTGTTTCTGCATGGTGCGGGAGAAAGAGGTAGCAATAATCAGTCACAATTAACCCACGGTAGTGATTTGTTTTTGAAAAATCAGGATGAATTTCCTGCAATAGTTATTTTTCCGCAGGCACCAAAGGAGGACTATTGGGCAAAGGTTGAGGTAAAGCGGGATACGATTCCTTTTCAATTCGATTTTATGAATGAAAAACCTGCTACCAAATCGCTGCAGTTAGTCATGGATCTTATGGATAAAATGACTTCAAAGACTTATGTCAATAAAGATCGAATTTATGTAGGGGGACTCTCCATGGGAGGAATGGGAACTTATGAGATTATTTATAAAAAGCCTGAAATGTTTGCAGCAGCCTTCGCTATTTGCGGTGGAGCTAATCCTGAAATAGCTAAAGAATATCCTGAAGGTTTCAATATTTGGCTTTTCCACGGAAAAAAGGATGATGTGGTACTTCCAAAATATTCTGAGGCT